>Ga0160473_100013_pt1 | contig 260688 bp, 236 predicted proteins | sample HID1975I_E11MG_FD_108217 | JGI IMG/M metagenome (GOLD analysis project Ga0160473, IMG submission 108217) | Enriched soil microbial communities from UW Madison campus, WI, USA - HID1975I_E11 MG | ecosystem: Environmental > Terrestrial > Soil > Unclassified | place: USA: Madison, Wisconsin...
AGGCAGATCGTATGCGCGGCAATGCGCAAGCTGCTGCATCTGGTTTACGGGGTAGTGAAGTCGGGCAAACCGTTTGACCCCCAAATTGCTCTTGCGAGGTGAGGGTCAAGACGGTATCTACAATGCGATGACGTCAGCTAGCTGCCAGTTCGTTGGCAGGCCGCTGGGTTTCTGCGCCCGCATGCACCGGCGCCGGTCCAGTAATCACCGCATCACTGGCAAACAAGCTGCGCATCAGGCTGTACCCGGTCAGCAGCATGTAGAAGGCAATCGGCAGGCCGACCACGATGCTGGCCATCTGAATCGCCAGCAAGCCGCCGGCAATCACCAGGCTGGCCGCGATGGCGCCCTCCAGCACACACCACAGCACGCGTATCCAGTTGGGCGGGTCAATGCTGCCCAGCGAGTTGAGCATGCACAGCACCTGGGTTCCGGCATCGGCCGCAGTGACGAAATGCACGGCCAGCAGCAGGCAGATGATCACGCTGAGGATTGCACCCAGCGTCGGGCCGTCGAGGCGGTCGAGCAAGGTGAACATGGCCGTGGTGGTTTCCTTGCGCGTGGCTTCCAGAATCGGGCCACCCTGGAACGCGCCGGCCGCTGCCTGCTCGGCGACCGGCAATGCTTGATAGGCGTGGCGCACTTGCTGCTCATCCTTCAGCGCGGCACCGCCGAACACGGCCATCCACAAAATAGTCACCAAGGTCGGCACCAGCAACGCGCCGAACACCAGTTCGCGGATGGTCCGGCCACGGGAAATCCGGGCAATGAACAGGCCAACGAACGGTCCCCAGGTCATCCACCACGGCCAATAGAAAGCGGTCCAGCTCTTCTGCCAAGTGCTGTCGGCCTGGGCGTCGGTCCAGAAACTCATGCCGATGATGTTCTGCGCGTAGTCGCCCGCCGACTCGAACAGTAGGTTCATGATGTAATGGGTTGGGCCCAGGGCCAGCACCACCAGCATCAGCCCCAGGGAAATCCACATGTTCAGTGTCGACAGGCGCTTCATGCCACGCGATACACCGGCCACCAGCGAGATCGAGGCGATCACGGTGACGACGGCGATGATGCTCAGCTTGAACGACAAGGTGACTGGCGTGCCGAACACCTGATGCATGCCCATGTTGATCTGCTCGACGCCCAACCCCAGCGATTGCGACACCCCGAATGCAGTGACCGCGCCACCAATGATGTCGACCGTGTGGCCAATCGGCCCGTAGATGCGGTTGCCGATGATCGGGTAGAGGATCGAGCGCAGCGCCAGCGGCAGCCCTTCACGGTAGGCGAAGTAGGCCAGGCCCAGGCCGATCACGGTGAAGATCGCCCAAGGGTGCAGGCCCCAGTGCAACAGGGTAATGCGCATGGCCATGGACGCGGCCTGGTCGGTGAGCCCCGGTGTGAATGGGTTGCTGGCGTAGTGCAGCACCGGCTCTGCAACCGACCAGAAGATCAGCCCAACGCCCATGCCAGCACTGAACAGCATGGCGATCCAGGCGGCAAAACTGAACTCGGGTTTTTCGTCGGGGCGCCCGAGCTTGAGGGTGCCATAGCGGCTGAAGGCGATGTACACCAGTAAGCCGAGGATGGCGCTGACCAGCGCCAGGTAAAACCACTTGAGGTGGTCGAGAATGGCGTCCGACGCGCCTTTGAATACGCCCGCGGCTTGGTCGCCATGTGAAGCGCAGAGCACCACGAACGCCACCACGATTGAGATCGACCCTACCGTTACAATAGGGTTCAGGCCTTTGAAAAGGCCTTGTTTTGCACGCATCGTCCATATCCTTTTTATTTTCGCAAGACGGCAAAAAAGGACGCCCCACTAACAGGGCGTCCTTGTCGAATGTCAGAGGTCGATCACCAGGTCCGACGTCGGGCGGCTGCAGCACAGCAGCCGCAGGCCTTTGTCGATTTCACGCTGGCGAATGCCGCCGTTGTGCTTCATTTCAACGCTGCCCTGCAATACCGCGGTCTTGCAGGTACCGCACACACCTTGGCTGCACGAGGAGGGGACTACGGCACCGGCTTTTTTGGCAGCGGCCAGTACGGTCTGGTCGGCGCTCATGGTGAATTCCTTGCCAGAGCGGGCAAGGCGCACGGTGAAGCTGTCCAAGGCCTGGCCGGGGGCGGCGGGGGCGGCTGCCGGCTCGGCTTCGGCGTTGATGTCGAAGCTTTCCTGGTGGTAGCGGGCCAAGTCGAAACCAGCGCCCGCCAACAAGGCTTTGGTCGCCTCCATGTAGCCCTTAGGCCCGCAGGTGAACACCGCCCGCTCCTTGAAGTCGGGGATCTGGCGCTGCAGAGCGTCCAGCGACAGGCGCCCGATCGGGCCGTCCCAGTCGGGCTCGTCGCCAGCGCCTTCGCAGAAGAACAGCGTCCGCAGCCCTGGCATGGAGCGTTCGAGGCGCGCCAGTTCATCGCGGAAGATGATGTCTTTAGGCGTACGCGCACTGTGCACGAAGACGATGTCCAGGTCGGCGTGCAGGTCGGCGGCGGCGCGGGTCATCGCCATCAGCGGGGTGACGCCGGAGCCGGCCGACAGGTACAGCAATTTGCGCGCAGGGCCCGCCACTGGGGTAAAGACGCCCGCGGGGCCAGAGGCGGCCAGGGCGTGGCCAGGGCGCAGGTTATCGTGCAACCAGTTGGACACCGTGCCGCCCGGCACCCGCTTGACCGTGATGGCAAAGGTGAACGGCCGGGTCGGTGTCGAGGACAGGGTGTAGCAACGCGACACGCTGGCCCCCGCAATCACAGGCGACACAGTGAGGAACTGGCCCGGTTCATAGGCAAGCGCCGGGTAGTCTGGGCTGTGGAAGGTGAAGGTCTTCACGTCGTGGGTCTCGTCCACGACGCTCAGGCATTCGATGCGTTTGCTTTCACCGCTGGCCCACTGGGCACCATGGGCGGCCCAGTGGTCGGTGTCAATGAAGCGCTGGTCGGCACGCAGGCCGGCAATGTTCTGGGCAATGTTCTCGAGCACGGTCATCTCCTTCACACCCCATGTGCCGCGAGGCGCGAGGTGTACCAGCGGGCGAACTGGTCGACGTACGGCTCGGTGTAGGTGGAGTAGGGGCCTGGGACGAAGGCGGGGTCTTGGGTGCCACTGTGGGTGATGGCGACCAGGGCAGCGTCCTGTTGGGTGGTGGCGACCCAGACCTCGGTCAGGCGCTGCAGGTCGTAGTCGACCCCTTCGACGGCATCGCGGTGCACCAGCCATTTGGTGCGCACCAGGGTGCGGTCCGGCGAGAGCGGGATGATCCAGCTGATCATGGCGTGGTCGCTCATCACGTGAGCCCAGGCGTTGTTGCCCCACAGGTGGGTGTCGCCCAGGTCGCGACGGGTCAGGTTGCCCAACAGTTTGCGGCAGGCAACCTGGGTATCGAGTGTCTGCGATTCACCCGCACCGGCGATGATCATGCGCTGGGTGCGAAACTGCGTGGGGGCGTCATCCTGCAAGTGCTCCACAGTCTCGTAGAGCAGGCCCGAACTGGCCCAGTCAGCTTCGATGCCGGCCTTGCGAATTTGATAGGCATCGTAGGACGCGCGAGCCTCGTCGCTCATCTCTTCCAGGCTGACGCCAAGGTCTTCGGACTGGTAGGACACGATCAGTTCCGGGTGGGTGCCGGCGCAGTGGTAGCACTCACGGTTGTTCTCCATCACCAGCTTCCAGTTGCCGTTCTCGATGTAGTCGAGTTCGTAGGCGATGCGGGTATTGGTCAGGTCGAACGGCGCGAAGCGCGGCTCCATCACCGCTTCGAGGTCCTTGATATCTTCAGGCGGGTTGTCGCCCAGGCACACCAGTACATGGGCCCCGACAACCTTGCAGTGCACTGGGATCAGGCTGCGGCACTTGGGGTCGAAGCCCTTGCCCATGTGGCTGGCATGCTTGAGGCTGCCGTCCAGGTCGTAGGTCCACTGGTGGTAGGGGCATACCAGCATGCCGACGGTGGATTTGCCTGCTTCTTTCAGGCGCGCGCCGCGGTGGCGGCATACATTGCGGTAGGCGCGGATCTGTTCATCATCGTCGCGCAGGATCAGCACCGACGATTTGCCGATATCGACGGTAAAGACATCACCGGGTTCATCGACATCGGCGGTAACGGCGACCTGTATCCAATGCTGGTTGAAGAAGATTTCCATGTCGGTTTCGAAAACATCCTGGCGGCTGTACAGCGCGCCATTCATGCCAAAACCAGGTTGGCGGGATGCAATCAGTTCGCGATGGGTTTTGCTCGATGAAGGGCGCATTGTTGTCCTCAGGCACTTTTATTTTTAATCGACCAAGACGTCTGGCGCGGATTATTGAAGTGGCCCTGAAAAGACGTCAATGCGCTTAATTTTCAGTGTGGTATTACTTGAGGTTATGCGAGCGGAAGGCTGTAGGGCGGGGGTTTTCAGCGATATTACGGATGGGACAATTAATAGAAGTTTGCTGCGTTAATTAATCCAAGTTGTTCTGTTTCATAGCGGGATCGGAGGCGCACAGCGCCCCCGAATAACCGGTTTAATGCCCACCCTTCATACGCCGGGCAACGAGATAAATGCCCAAGCCGACCAACGCGGTTGCAGCGCCGATGTACCCCGTACTCGTCCAGCCCATGCCTGCGGTGATGGCCATGCCACCCAACCACGGCCCAAGCGCATTGGCCAGGTTGAACGCGGCGTGGTTCGAGGCTGCTGCAAGGCTGGGGGCTTCATGGGCAATGTCCATCAGGCGGATTTGCAAGGGGGCTGCCAGTGCAATCATGGTGCCCACCAGGCCGACGCCCAGCAGCAGGGTCCATAACGAATGCGCTGCGAAGGTAAAGAACAGCAGCACTGCAATCGACCAGATCAGCACCAGCCCGACGGCGCGGAACTGCAAGCGGTCGAACAACTTGCCACCGGCGATGTTGCCGACGATGCCGCCGACCCCAAAGGCCGCCAGGCCGAAGGGGATCCACTGCGGCGATACCTGGGTCACGTGCAGCATGGTGGGCGCCAGGTAGCTGAACACACAGAACATGCCGGCAAAGCCGATCGATGCAATGGCCAGCGCCATCCACACCTGGGGCAGGGCGAACGCTTTAAGTTCTTTGCGCGGGTCGCTGCGCACTTCATCGTGCGGTTGCGGCACGAAGCGCCAGACCAGGGCGATGGTGCACAGGGCGATCGCCCCGACCAACACAAAGGCAGAGCGCCAGCCGAAGTACTGGCCCAGTAAGGTGGCAACCGGGTTGCCCAGCAACATGGCCAGCGTCAGGCCCATCATCACCCGCGCCACGGCACCTGCCCGTTGGTTATTGGCGACCATGCTCGATGCCACCACCGCAGCGATGCCGAAGTAGGCGCCATGGGGCAGGCCGCTGATGAAGCGGAAAGCGACCAGGCCGCCGAACGAGGGGGCGAACGCCGTGGCCAGGTTGCCAAGGGCATACAGCGCCATCAACAGCAGCAACATGTGCTTGCGCAGCAGCTTGGCCCCCAAAATCGCCAGGGTCGGGGCACCGACCATCACGCCCAGCGCGTAGGCACTGATGGCGTGGCCCACCTGGGGCTCGCTCAGCTGCAGGTTGCTGGCGATGTCCGGCATCAACCCCATAATGGCGAATTCGCCGGTACCGATGGCAAAGCTGCCTAGCGCCATGGCGGCTTCCATCTTGGCGACAGTGCTTTTCGGCAGGGCTAGCGGTGGTGCTTCATGGACAGACATTTGAATCCCTTTTGAAACATGCTGAAACGTTCAACGCGGGATCATAGACAATCTCTGGCCAAAACGTCGAGGCCGCAGCCTCGCCCACAGGCGCAACCCTTCGGTGTAGGAGCAGCCTTGTGCTGCGAAGAGGCCAGTGCAAGCAACGAAGACTGATGGTGTTTTCACCGGCCTCTTCGCAGCACAAGGCTGCTCCTACCTGGCCGCGCGACAGAAGCGCCCGAGCGCATCACACGCTGCCATCAGCGACGCATCGTCCAGCGCGTAGGCAATGCGCAGGTAAGGCCCGAGCCCGAAGGCACTGCCATGCACCACGGCGACATCGGCTTCGTCGAGCAGGGCCAGCGCGACATCCTCGTCAGTGGCCAGGTAACGACCACCCGGGGAGGTCTTGCCGATCAGCCCGGCGCAATTGGCAAAGGCATAGAATGCCCCGGCCGGTTGCTCGCAGTGCAGCCCTGGGATCCCATCAATCGCCTTCACCATCAGGTCACGGCGGCGCTGAAACACGTCCCGGCTTTGATGGATGAACGCTTTCGGGCCTACCAGCGCAGCAACCGCCGCCTGCTGAGAGACCGAGCACGCACCCGAGGTCTGTTGCCCCTGCAGCTTTTCCATGGCCGCCAGCAGCCAGCGCGGGCCCGTGGCGAAACCGATGCGCCAGCCCGTCATGGCATAGGCCTTGGATACGCCATTCATGGTCAGTGTGCGTTCGGCGAGCCGAGGTTCCACCTGGGCCAGGGTATGGAAGCGCTGATCGTCGAAAATCAGGTGCTCGTAAATGTCATCCGCCAGCACCAATACGTGTGGGTTTGCCAGCAGCACCGTAGCCAAGGCCTGCAGCTCGGCAACGCTGTAGACCGCGCCGGTCGGGTTGGACGGCGAGTTGAGGATCAGCCAGCGGGTGCGCGGCGTGATCGCGGCACCAAGCGCTTCAGGCGTCAGCTTGAAACCGCTGCTGGCCTCACACGTGACGATCACGCTGCGGGCGCCACACAGTTGGACCATCTCCGGGTAGCTGACCCAGTAGGGCGCTGGCACGATGACCTCGTCGCCGGCATTGAGGGTCGCTGCCAAGGCGTTGTAGATCACCTGTTTGCCGCCGCTGGCGACCAATGTGTCCTGCCACTCGACCTGCAAGCCATTCTCGTGGCGGAACTTGGCCGCCACCGCTTCGCGCAGGGCGCGGCTGCCAGCGACTTGGGTGTAGCGCGTATGGCCTTGGTCGATCGCCTGCTTGGCGGCGTCGCGGATGTGCGCGGGTGTGTCGAAGTCTGGCTCGCCCGCGCACAGCGAAATGATCGTGGCCCCCGCCGCGCGGCGTTGGGCGACGCGGTCCATGATGCCGTAGGTGGCCGAGGGGCGGGCGCTGGCCAGGTTAAGGTTCAGGCGCTGGACGCCGCCGTCGGTGTCCTGCTCGCTCATCGGTGGTGCTCCGTATTGATCGCATCAAATTGGCTGTCATGCATCACGTCGGCCACCGAGCGGCCAGCGCGCACGGCATCCACCATGCCGGCCTGGCGGCGGGCGATGCGCTCGGCCAGGTCCAGCACCTGGCCGATGTGGGCCTGGGTGACGAAGACAGTGCCGCAGTTGTCGGCAATCACGTAGTCGTTTTCATCCACTGCTACACCTGCCACCTGGACGGTGCAGGCTGCGTCGACCTGGACCACGCGATTGCGTGCGCTGACCATGGTCACGCCACGGCCATACACCGGATAACCGATGTCGGCGCTGCCGTCGATGTCGCGGCTGCAACCGTCGATGATGCTGCCGCGCACGTGCCGGGCCACGGCGGCATTGGCCAGAATGTCGCCCCAGCAAGAGATCCCGTCGATGCCGCCGGCGATCACCAGTACGCGGTCATCACTGGCGATCGCTTCGATCACCGGGCTGATCAAGTGCACGGTCGGTGCACGGTCGGTCTTGGCGGCCAGTTGCACAGTGCTGGCGCGGCCGACCACCTTGGGGCAGTGCCATAACGGGCGCAGACCGAACGTGGCGCCGGGCAGGCCGAGGAAGTCGAGGGCGTCGGACACGGTGTTGGTGTCCAGCGCCGCCAGGCGTTGTAGCACGCTGTCTTGGCTCATGGGTGAACCTCTTTGGTGAAGGAGGCATGAGTGTCCGACAGGCTGTTTGATAGGTATATTCCTTATCAAGGATGTTAAACATATGCCCAACCTATGGAGCCGCCATGATCAATTTCCGCCTTATCCGCCACCTTTGGCTGTTCCTGGCTGTTGCTGAGGAAAAGAACTTTGGGCGGGCCGCGAAACGCCTGGGCATGACCCAGCCGCCGCTCACCGAGCAGATCCAAATTCTTGAGCAGGCATTGAAGGTCAAGCTGTTCGACCGTTCCCGGCGCGGTGCGGCGTTGACCCCGGTGGGCGCCGCCATCCTGCCGGCGGTGCGCAAGTTCGCCGACCAACTCGAACGCCTGGAACTGGCCGTGGAAGAAGCCGTGGCGGGCCATCAGGGCATGGTCACCATCGGTGCCATCTCGTCGGCTATGTTCGACGTGCTGCCGGAGGTGATCGAGCGCTTCAAGCAGGACCACCCTCAGGTCACGGTGTCGGTACGTGAAATCGACAGCGTCGAGGCGGTGCCTTCGCTTGAGGCGGGCGATATCGACCTGGCGTTCGCGAGGCTGGATGGCGACCTGGGCAAGGGCATCGAATGGCGCCCGTTGACGGAAGAGCAACTGATGGTGGCACTGCCGGTTGATCACCCACTGGCAAACCATAACGAGATCGCGCTGGCGAGCCTGGCCAGCGAGCCGCTGGTGATGTTCGCGCGCAAGGTCAGCCCCTTGTACTTCGATAACCTGATTGCCACCTGCCGCGCCAACGGGTTTTCGCCCCGGGTGCTGCACGAAGTGCGTTCGGTGGCGTCTCAGATAGCCTTCGTCAGCTGCGGGCAGGGTATCGCCCTGGTGCCGGCGGCCATGAAAAAACTGGCGCCGGCAAACGTGGTCATACGCCCGCTGGCGCAGCAGGTGAGTGTGGTGACCACCACCTACGCTTGGAATGCCGAACGCGCCAACCCACTGGTGCAGGCATTGGTAAACCAGCTGAGCGAACGCATTTCATAGGTTTGACCTATGTAATTGATCGCTGATGAGGAATTTACAGATTGTTGGTGGGGGTCGAGAGTGTGCCTCTCAACTACAAGAGGAGTTTACGGCGTGCCCGAATCCCAATCGTTCCGCCAGTTCGTCCTGCCTTTGAACGTGGAGGGCGTAGACCTTGAACTGTCCACTGTCCACCGCGAGGGCCGTGGGGCGCCGATCCTGTTTCTGCACGGGTTCGGCTCGACCAAGGAAGACTATGCAGGGCTGACACGCCAGCCGGCGTTTGCTGGCCGCCCATTCGTGGCCTACGACGCACCGGGGTGCGGGCAGAGCCACTGCAGCGACCTTTCACGTGTCTCGATTCCGCTGCTGCTGGCGACCGCGTTGCAGGTGCTGGAGCACTTCGGTATTCAGCGTTTTCACCTGGTGGGCCACTCGATGGGCGGCCTGACGGCGTTGCTGCTGGCGCATCAATGCCCCGAGCGGGTGATCAGCTTCATCGACATCGAAGGCAATATCGCCCCGGAAGACTGCTTCCTCAGCCGTCAGATCGATGACTACCCAGCCAACGACCCGCAGGTGTTCTTCGACGCGTTCATCGAGCGCACCCGGCATAGCAGTGACCCGGCCAGTGCCTTGTACGCTGCCAGCCTGCCTTACAAAGTGCGGGCAGAGGCCGTGCGGGGGATCTTCAGCTCGATGGTAGAGCTGTCTGACCACGGCGACCTGATGAGCAAATTCCTCGGCCTGCCGTGCCCACGCATGTTCATGTATGGCGAGCAGAACAGTCACCTGTCTTACTTGGCGGACATCCAGGCGCAGGGTGTAGAGCTGGCCAGCATCCCCGCGTGCGGGCACTTCCCGATGTATTCCAACCCTATCGAAATGTGGCGCCGAATCGCCGGCTTCCACGCGCGTCACGCCGCCTAAGGCTGTCAGCACCCCGGCTTCGCGGGGTGCCATTTCCACCCTAAAGAATCGATGTGCGGCCGCGGCGCTGCGCAGGGGCACCCGTGTGCCCGTTTCAAGCCGCGAATAAAAACAAAGAGGTATTGACCATGCTTGAAGCCATCAATGGTTTTCTATCCGGCAAGGTGCTGATTGTGCTGATCGTAGGGTTGGGCAGCTATTTCACCTGGCGCTCACGTTTTTTGCAGTTTCGTTATTTTTTCCACATGTTTGCGGTGTTCAAGGACAGCCTACGCAAGAGCGGCGGCCAGCTCAGCTCGTTTCAGGCACTGATGCTGAGCCTGGCCGGGCGCGTAGGTGCCGGTAACATTGCCGGTGTCGGCCTGGCAGTGACCCTGGGCGGGCCGGGTGCGGTGTTCTGGATGTGGGTGACTGCGTTGGTGGGCATGGCCAGCAGTTTCTTTGAATGTTCGCTCGGCCAGTTGTACAAGCGCTGCGACGAGCATGGGCAGTATCGCGGCGGCCCTTCGTACTACATTCACCATGGCCTGCAGCGTCCATGGCTGGCCAAGCTGATGGCGGTTCTGCTGCTGGTGACCTTCGGCTTTGCGTTCAACGGGCTGCAATCGCACGCCGTTACCCATTCGTTGCAGAACGCCTTCGGCTTTTCGACGGGCCATAGCGGTATCGTGATCGCTGTCCTGCTTGGGTTGGTATTCATCGGCGGCATCAAGCGCATCGCCGCCGTGTCGGACCTGCTGGTGCCGGTCAAGACGCTGGCCTATATCGGGGTAACGCTGTACGTGATCGTGCTGCAGTTCGAGCACGTGCCCGACATGCTGGCCACCATCTTCAAGAGTGCCTTCGGCCTGGAGCCGGCGTTTGCGGGCCTGGTGGGCAGTGCAATCGTCATGGGCGTGAAGCGCGGCGTGTTCGCCAACGAGGCTGGGCTGGGCAGTGCACCTAACGTCGCGGCGGTGGCCAAGGTCGAACACCCTGCCGCCCAGGGCGTGGTACAGGCGTTCAGTGTGTTTTTCGACACGTTCGTCATCTGTACCTGCACGGCGTTGCTGATTTTGCTGTCGGGCTTCTACACGCCTGGTTTCGAAGGGGATGGCCTGGTACTGACCCAGGATGCCCTGGCGGCGGCGGTGGGCGACTGGGGGCGGGTATTTATCAGCGTTGCGCTGGCGCTGTTCGTGTTTACCTCGATTCTTTACAACTACTACCTGGGCGAAAACAATTTGCGTTACCTGGCGGGTAACCGACGGTGGCCGATCCTGGTGTATCGCGGCGTGGTGCTGTTGCTGATTCTGTGGGGTTCGGTGCAGAACCTGGGCACGGTGTTCGCGTTTGCCGACATCACCATGACCTTGCTGGCCCTGGTCAACCTGGTAGCGCTGGCGTTGTTGGGCAAGGTGGTGCTGCGCCTGATTGACGATTATGACCAGCAGCGCAAGGCCGGGGTGCAGATACCGGTATTTGATGCTAGCCAGTTCCGCGATCTAGACCTGGACCCACGCGCCTGGCCGGAGGGCGATCAGGTTGCGGCTGAGGGGGGGAGCGAGACGCGTATGCCGCAAGTTTTTTAGCGCCTGTGAGATCGAGCGCCGCGCGGGCGGCGCTCGATGTCCGCAGCCCCACAAACCTACTTAAACCCGGTAACCGCATGCGGCACATACGGTGCTTCCAACCGCGCAACCTCTTCATCAGACAACGGCACCCCCAATGCCGCAATGGCATCGTCAAGATGCCCAGGCTTCGATGCGCCAATAATCGGCGCCGACACGGCGCGGTGCCTGAGCACCCAGGCCAAGGCAACCTGAGCCATGGGTAAGCCACGCTCGCTGGCAATCTGCTCGACCACATCGATCACACGGCCATCCTCGACTTCCGTCCCTGCATAAAACGACTTGCCAGAAACATCGCTGAGCGTGCGCGCGGTTTCTTGGCCCTTGGGCCGGGTCAGCCGTCCACGGGCCAGCGGGCTCCAGGGCATCAGCCCGACGCCCTGGTCCTGGCACAAGGGGATCATCTCCCGCTCTTCCTCCCGGTACAGCAGGTTGAGGTAGTTCTGCATCGACACGAACCGGCTCCAGCCATTGGCCGCTGCGACGTGCTGGGCTTTGGCGAACTGCCAGGCATACATTGAAGACGCACCGATATAGCGTGCCTTGCCGGCCTTGACTACGTCGTGCAGGGCTTCCATGGTTTCTTCGATCGGCGTGTGATAATCCCAGCGGTGAATCTGGTAGAGGTCGACGTAATCCACGCCCAGGCGGTTCAGGCTGGCGTCGATGCTGCTGAGGATCGCCTTGCGTGACAGGCCTTGCTCGTTCGGCTTACTTGCACCTTGCCACATGTTCGCCGGGTAGAAGACCTTGGTCGCGATGACGGTGTCTTCACGGCGGGTGAATTCCTTCAGCAATTGGCCCAGGATCACTTCCGATGTACCCGCCGAGTAGCTATTGGCTGTGTCGAAGAAGTTGATGCCTTGCTCTACCGCGTGGCGAATGATCGGGCGGCTCTGTTGCACATCCAGGGTCCAGGGATGGGTACCGGCATCCGGGTCACCGAAGGTCATGCACCCCAGGCACAGTCGGGAGATGTCCAGGCCGGTGTTGCCGAGTTTGACGTACTGCATCTGTGAATCCTCTTGGTCAGGATTGCCCGGCGTGTGTAGCCGAGCGATTGAACAAGGTTAGCGGCGCAACGTGAGCGTGCAAATTCCCAGGATGTGCAGGTGATATCTGCAAAAATTCACAAGCGCAGCAGGGGTTTGACCTGCTCGAGCAGAAAATCCGTTACGGCTTTGATGCGGGGTGTGTTGCGCACGTCCTCGTGCACGGCCAGCCAGATTTCGATGCTCATCGACCTGTCGTCCTCGCAGGCTTGCTTGAGCCCGTACTCCTCGGCCATGAAGGCGGGCAGGCAGGCTACCCCCACGCCACCGGCTGCAGCCTGGGCCTGGATGCGCAGGTCGTTGCTGTGCAGGGCGAAAGGGCGACCTGCGGCCTGCTCAAGCAGCCAGCGCTGCTGTGGGGATTTCGCCTGAGAGTCGTCGTAGCCGATGTACAGGTGCGGTTCGCGTCGGCGCACGTAGGGCGCCGATGCGTACAGCCTGTATTCGAGATGCCCGAGCAGGCTGGCCACCAGGGTTGGCTCGGTGGGCCTGGCCAAGGTGATTGCCACGTCCGCCTCGCGGCGGGCCAGCGACGCGCGCGACTTGCTGCCGACCAAGGTGAGTTGCAAGGCAGGGTAACGTTTGTACAGTTCGCCCAGCCTACGCGCCACCATGCTGCCCAACAGCGCGGGCGGGGCGGCAATCACGACTTCGCCTTCAACGGCCTGTTGGTCGGCACTGGCAAAGTGCTCCAGCGCAAACGAGGATGCCAGCATCTGCTCGGCAAACTCGCCAACGCGCACGCCCTGTTCGGTCAGGGCGTAAGCCCGTGGGCGGCGGTCCACCAGCTTCAACTGCAGCGAGGCTTCCAGCGAACTGATCCGCCGCGCCACGGTGGCATGGTCAACCCCCAGGCGCTTGGCAGCGGCCGACAGCGAGCCGGCGCTGATAAATGCAGAAAAATGACGCAGGTCTTCCCAATCGAACATGACAGGCCTCTGGTGTGAGGCCCGATGATACGCGGTTTCAGGCGGCTCCCGTCAGCCGGGCGGCGCGTGCCGGTCGTTTCGCAGGCGGGCATGCTGACAGCAGCGCATGGCTCATCTGTATCACCCAGGCCTCGATTTTCGCGTCATCCACCGGCATTGGCCGACGGCGCATACCTTCGGCGGTGTCTATCAGGGCCAGAATCGCCTCGGCTGCGCTGGCGATATCCCCTACCGTGAAACGCCCCTGTTGCTGGCCGTGTTCGATGATCTGGCACAAAGGCGCTCGTGAACGATTGAGCGCCTGCTCCAGCCACCCACGTTGGCCAGGCTCGACATGGCGTGATTCGTGGCGCAGCAACAACGCCTCAAAGGGATGCGATGCCTGGCGCGCGAGTTGAAACCGCAGGTAGCCGCGCAGGTCGCGGGTGTAGGGCCCTCGGCGCCAGGCTTCGAGGCGCTGGGCGAGAATGTCCAGCAATACATCGAGCAGCAGGTCCTGTTTGCTCGCAACGTGGTGGTAAAGGCTGCCCGGCTGCAGGCCAGCCCGGGCCGCGAGCTGGCGCATGCTCATGGCGCCATAGCCGACTTCTGCCATCAAGCCCTGTGCCACAGTGAGCAGAGGGCTGGGGCACTGTTGCACGTGACGGGCGTCGGGCATGGCTATTCACCCTTGCCTGCGGCGTGCACAAGGGCGCGGGCGCGCAGGATCACCGGCGCATCCACCATCTGCCCATCCAGGGTGAACACGCCGGCACCGCCTTCGGCCGCAGCCAACACGCGGTGCGCCCATTCCAATTCGTCGGGCGAAGGTTGCAGGGCGCGATGAATCACGCTGACCTGGCTGGGGTGAATGCACAAGGCCCCGCCAAAGCCCATGTCGCGAGCGAACTGTACGTGCCGCTGCAGGCCAGCGACGTCCTGAATGGCCGGGTGCACGCCATCGAGCGGCGGCGCAAGGCCGGCAGCGCGGCTGTGCAGCAAGACGGCATAGCGCGCATGCCCGAGCACCTGTTCGGCGGCTTCGCTGGTTGTGCGCAGGTTCAGGTCCAGGCCGAGGTCGAGGCTGCCAAAGGACAAGCGTTCGACGCCCTCACAGGCCGCCAGCAAGGGCAGGGCGACCAGCCCACGTGCGCTCTCGATAATTGGCCAGACCGGCTTGCCGGTAGCACGCACACGCTGCACTTGCTCGACCGTTTCGGCCTTGGGCAGCAGGATGCCACTGACACCGGCGTGACGCTGGCACAGCGCAAGGTCAGCCGCGTGCGCCCAATGCTGCGGGGCGTTGACCCGCACCAACACGCAGGCCTCGGGCTGCTCGGCCAGAAATGCCTGCAGGTTGTCCCGCGCCTGCGCTTTCGCCGCTTCTTCAACGGCGTCTTCCAAATCCACAATCACCCGATCAGCGCCGCTGGCCAGCGCCTTGGCGATACGTTCCGGGCGGCTGGCGGGGACGAACAGGGCAGAGCGCACGATAGTCTGGCTCATTGGCTGGCCTCCAGGCTGAATTCGACTTCTGCGGTTTGCGCCATGCCCGCTTCGGCGGTTGCCCAAAGTTGCGCCTTGCCGCGTTCGAGCAGGCGCCCACCCACCTCGAAGGTGTTCGGCGAAATCAACGGCCGCAAGCCGCGGAAGCTGAATCGGCGTATCTGGGCGGCGGGGTTGGCACGGGCAAAGGCGCGCAGATTGAGCGTGGCAATCAAGGGCCCGTGCACCACCAGCCCCGGGTAGCCTTCGGTTTCGGTGACATAGGGCCAGTCATAGTGAATGCGATGGCCATTGAAGGTGACGGCGGAGTAGCGGAACAACAGGGTTGCGTCGGGCGTCACGGTCTCCTGCCAAGCGCCGGCGGGTGCCGGCTCGGTACCGCCAAGCTTGGGTGGGGTGGGCTCGCGGTAGACGATGTCCTGTTCGTCGATCAGCGCTTCATGGCCATCCTGGACATACACGTGCCTGACGGTGACAAACAGCAGCGACCCGGTGCGGCCGTGTTTTTCTTCGACGTTGAGAATTGTCGAGTGGCGTGCTACCTGCGCTTCCACCTGTAAAGGGCTGACGAAAGTCAGGCGGCTGCCGGCCCACATCCGGTTGCGGTTGTCTGCCGGCGGCAAGAAACCACCGCGCGCGGGGTGGCCATCAGCGCCCAGCCCGGTGGCCTCGACGGGGTCCTGGAAGAACGCCCAGTGCCAGAGCAGGGGCAGGGGTTCTCCAGCCGAGGGTGCAGGCTCGCTGAGGGTGGCCGCGAGGCGCTTGACCAGGTTGTGGGTGATGCGATCGTGGCTGGTTTCGCTACGGCCAATCCAGCGGCTGAGGTCGTGTGTTGTCATTGTCGTGGTCCTCGATCATTTAACGCTGTGCCTGAAGCGGTCAGATGACCCCATCGCGGCGCAGTTCCTGTATACGTTCGGCAGACAGCCCAAGCTGGGCGAGGATGCATTCGCTGTGCTCCCCCAAGGCTGGCACTGGGTCCATGCGTGGGCGGTAGGCATTGCTGCTGGCCGGGGGCAGCAGGCTGGGTATGCTGCCGTTTGCCGTGGCTACCTGGCGCCAACGGTCGCGGGCTTGTAACTGCGGGTGTTGCCACACCCCCTGCATGTCGTTGACCCGTGCGTTGGCAATGCTGGCGCTATCGAGGCGCGCAACCACCGTGTCCAAGTCCAGGGCGGCGAACGCCTCAATGATCAGCGCACGCAATGCCTCACGGTTGGCGACCCGCAGGTAGTTGGCAGAGAACCGAGCATCGTCGGCCAACGCGGGTTGCAGCAGCACCTGCTCACAGAACAGGCGCCATTCGCGCTCGTTCTGCAAACCGAGCATTACGGTATTGCCATCGCCGGTGGGGAAGGGGCCGTACGGGTAGATGGTCGCGTGCGCCGCGCCAGCGCGTGGCGGCGGAGTCGCGCCTTCGTAGGCGTAGTACAGCGGGTAGTTCATCCACTCCACCAGGCTTTCCAGCATCGACACCTCCACATGGCTGCCTTCGCCGGTGCGGCCACGCAGCAGCAGGGCCGACAACACGCCGGTGTAGGCGTACATGCCGGCCGCGATGTCGGCAATCGAGTTGCCCGCCTTGGCCATCTGCTCGTCACCCGGGCCGCCGGTTACCGATAAAAAGCCGCCTTCGCTCTGAATCAGCAAGTCGTAGGCCTTTTTCTGTTCAAAAGGGCCGCCCGCGCCGTAGCCCGAAATGTCGCAGACGATCAGCGTGGGGAACCGCGCATGCAGCGCCTCGAACGACAGCCCCAGGCGCGCAGCGGCGCCCGGCGCCAGGTTTTGCACCAACACGTCGGCCTGCTCCAGAAGCTGGTCGAGAATGTCGCCGGCGATGTCCTGCTTAAGGTCCAGAGCGAGGCTTTCTTTCGAGCGGTTGGTCCAGACGAAGTGCGAAGCCAGGCCGTTGACCCGTTGATCGTAGCCCCGCGCAAAGTCACCGACCCCCGGCCGTTCGACCTTGATCACGCGGGCGCCAAGGTCCGCCAGTTGACGGGTGCAGAAGGGCGCAGCAATGGCATGTTCGAGGCTGATGACGGTGATGCCGTCTAGCGGGCGGATTGCCGTAGGCTGGCTCATGATGGTTATCTCTCTTGTCATGGCAGGGCCCCTTGGCGCCTTGGCGACCAGGGGCGGCATCGGTCAGAACGAGCGTGGCAGTTCCAGCAGGTGCTCGGCGACGTACGACAGGATCAGGTTGGTCGAGATCGGGGCCACCTGGTACAGGCGCGTCTCACGGAACTTGCGCTCGACGTCGTATTCGTTGGCAAAGCCGAAACCGCCGTGGGTTTGCAGGCAGGCGTTGGCGGCTTCCCAACTGGCCTTCGCCGCCAGGTACTTGGCCATATTGGCCGCGGCGCCGGCGTTCTTGCCGCTGTCGTATTCGGCACAGGCACGCCAGCGCATCAGGTCGGCGGCCTCGATCTCGATGTGCGCTTCGGCGATCGGGAACTGCACGCCCTGGTTCTGCCCGATTGGGCGGCCGAACACCACGCGGTCGCGGGCGTACTGGCTGGACTTTTCGATGAACCAGCGGCCATCGCCGATGCACTCGGCGGCGATCAGCGTGCGCTCGGCGTTGAGGCCGTCGAGGATGTAGCGGAAGCCTTTGCCTTCTTCGCCAATCAGGCTGCTGGCAGGGATTTCCAGGTTGTCGAAGAACAGCTCGTTGGTCTCATGGTTGACCATGTTGGCGATGGGCTGCACGGTCAGGCCGTTGCCGATGGCTTCGCGCAGGTCGACGAGGAAAATCGACATGCCTTCGGATTTTTTCTTCACCTCTGCCAGCGGTGTGGTACGGGCCAGCAGGATCATCAGGTCGGAGTGCTGGATGCGCGAGATCCAGACCTTCTGGCCGTTGATGACGTACTTGTCGCCCTTGCGCACGGCCGTGGTCTTGATCTTGGTGGTGTCGGTGCCGGTGGTGGGCTCGGTGACCCCCATCGACTGCAGGCGCAGTTCGCCACTGGCGAGTTTTGGCAGGAAATAGCCTTTTTGTTCTTCGCTGCCGTTACGCAGCAGTGTGAACATGTTGTACATCTGGCCGTGAATGGTGCCGGAGTTACCCCCGCAACGGTTGACTTCCTCAAGAATCACCGAGGCCTCGGCCAGGCCCAGGCCGGAGCCACCGTACTCTTCTGGGATCATCGCCGAAAGCCAGCCCGCATCGGTCATGGCCTTGACGAAGGCCTCCGGAAAGCCCTTTTCTTCGTCGATCTTGCGCCAGTATTCGGCAGGGAAATCACCACACAGGGCGCGCACGCCCTCGCGGATGGCGTTGAGTGCTTCGTTGTCGTAGTCGCTCATTATTGTTCTCCAGGCGGCGCAGGCTGGCAGCCTTGTCGTGGCTCGGCTGCCAACCTGCGCCTGACACAGTCAAAGAGGCTGGAAGCCCAGGGCAGCGCGGAAGCGGTTCTTGATGTAGTGGCCGTCACGCGGCGGCAGCACCCGGGGTGGGTTTTCGGCTTTGATCTTGACGGTAGCCAGCTTCACACCTTCGCGGCTGGCGAAGCGTTCGCGCAGGTCATGCACCCCTTCCATGTCGCGAATCTCGCGGGTCCAGCTGAAGCCGCAGGTCTGGGCGACCTGGTCGAGCTTGATGCCGAAACCGGCGTGGCTGACCTGCATGCCGGTCTCGCCGAAGTGGCCGTTGTCCAGCACCACTATGGTGAGGTTGGCAGGCTTCTGCAGGGAGACAGTCGCCAGCGCGCCGAAGCCCATCAGCAGCTCGCCGTCACCGGTGACGACCACCACCGACTTGTCGGGTTGCGCGTTGGCCAGGCCCAGGCCTACGGTGATGGCGCTGCCCATGGCGGCCCAGAGGTAATAGTTGCCATCGTGGTCACCGGCAGCCATGACGTCGTAAGACGCCGAACCCAGGCCGGTCACGACCAGTACATCCTGGCGATCAGCGAGCAGGGTACGCACCACCTCACGGCGGCACAGCGTGTGGTTGGCGCTTACTTGACCCATTTCTTTTCTCCGATCAGGCGCTGGCCGAGCAGCAAGGCAGAGGCGGAATCACCATTGAAGGCCATGGTGGCGGCGCCATGCAGCAGTGGCGCGACGTCTTCTGGCACATCGGCACGCCAGGTCATGACCTTCATCAGTTGCAGCGAGGCCTCGGTGGCCTGGCCCATGGGGTTTTGCCAAGCGTTGAACTCGGCCCAGTCACCGCGCATGGTCACCACCATCAGCAGGGGGAAACCCGCACAGTTCTGCAGGGCCAGGGTGTTGATGCAGTTACCGACGCCGCTGGACTGCATCAACAGTGCACCGCGTTCGCCGCCCAGCCAGGCGCCGGCCAGATAACCAATGCCTTCTTCTTCGGTGGTGAGGACGACGGCCTTGATATCAGGGTCCTGGTACGACATGCGGATCGCGGCCGAATGGCCGGCGTCCGGAACGAACACGACATGCTTGACGTCGTGGGCCTTGAGGACGCGGAAAACGTCTTCTTGCCAGCTTTGTTCAGCTTCTTGCGATGACATGGTTGTCTCCAGTGCTGCTCTTGTTTTGCCTCATCATGCAGGCAAGGCGGGGTGCCGACGACTACCGTTTTTCTCTTTGAGATATGCCGGCGTGGCATAGCTCGCAGAGTGGCCGGCCAGGCAAAACGAAGCGGCCCTGATGGCTTCCTCGGGGAAGCCATCAGGGCCGCGCGGGTCAATAAAGGGGCAATGTTGGCGAGGTCAGGCCTTGGCGGTCTGCACCTTGCTGGCCGGCATACCGGTATTCTCCTCGACCCTGCCATCGCCACTGATGTACCCATGCCGCGTCAGGTTGGGCATTAGCATCGATGCGATGAAGGTCACGCACAGGACGGCGGCCACGTAGAAAAAGAAGTAGTCCTCGGCCCCTTCGGCCCTGAACGACAGCGCGACATATTCAGCGGTCCCGCCAAACGCCGCGTTACCGATGGCATACGGGAACCCGACCCCCAGCGCACGCACTGCAGGGGGGAACAATTCGGCTTTTACGATGCCTGCGATCGGGGTGTAGAGCGAGGCGATGACAAGCCCGCCGAAGACCAGCGCAAAGGCCAGGAAGGGGTTGTGGGTATGCTTGATGGCGAACAGCAGCGGGATCACCAGCAACACGCCCAGGCTCGAGAACATCAGCATGTGCGTCCTGATCCCGAGCCGGTCTGCCATCAGGCCGAACAGCGGCTGGCAAAGCATGAAGCCGATCAGCGCCGAGGTCATGATGAAACTCACCGTGGCCGCGTCGAAGCCTGCCGATATCACCAGAAACTTCTGCATGTAGGTGGTGAAGGTATAGAAGTACAGCGACCCACCGATGGTAAAGGCGATCACCAGCCCGACGGCACGCTTGTGCTTGAACATGCCGCGCAACGACCCAGCACCCTCGCGGTGCATGTCCTTTTTCGAGGCGGTTTCGTGCATCGAGCGGCGCAGGTACACGACAACCACGGCGCTGATGGCGCCAATGAAAAACGGAATCCGCCAGCCCCATTCACGCAACTGCTCATCGCTGAGCGTCTGCTGCAGGATGACTACGGTGAACAGGGCCAGCAATTGCCCGGCGATGATCGTGAAGTACTGGAACGAGCCATAGAAACAACGCCGGCCTGGTGTTGCTATTTCGCTGATGTAGGTTGCGCCGGTGCCGTATTCGGCACCCACCGAGAGCCCCTGTATCAGCCGTGCAACGACTAGCATGATCGGTGCGGCGATACCCACCGTTTCATAGGTCGGCATCACCGCGATCAGCAGCGACCCGGCGCACATCATGAACACCGAGATGATCATCGAGACTTTGCGCCCACGGGTGTCGGCCAGCCAGCCGAAAATCCACCCACCCAGGGGCCGCATGAAGAAACCGACGGCGAACACACCCGCGGTGGCCAGCAACTGCGTGGTGGTATCGCCTTTGGGGAAGAACGACGCCGCGAAGTAGATTGCCGTATAGGCGTAGATGAAAAAGTCATACCACTCGACCAGGTTGCCGGAGCAGGCCCCCATGATCGCTCTGACACGATTGGGGTGGCGGGCGGGGGCATCTTCAACGAGGGTGGTGCTGGAGCGGGGAGTTGGCATGGTAGTCAGCCTCTGGTCTTATTCTTGTAGCGGGCGTCCGATCGGTGATCGACCCTGTTTTCACGCTACTCCAGAGTGGGCCCGTCAATAAGGGGACTAGCTGACTAACTGATATGCTGAAATTCTATAGCTGCTGACAGGTGTGCTGTTTAGACTGCCAGTTACCTTCTGCCTCGACACGGGCCTGCCGATGGACGTCGTTCAACTCAAAACCCTGATTCATGTTGCCGAGCTTGGCAGCCTCAGCAAGGCCTCCGACCGGCTGCACATTGCACAGCCCGCCTTGAGCCGGCAGATCCGGCAACTGGAAAAGGAGCTTGGGGTCTACCTGTTCGAGCGCCATGGCCGCGGCATGATCATCACCGACGCCGGCAGCGAAGTGCTGCAGCACGCCACGCGGATCATGGATGAACTGGAGGCCATTCGCAGTTCGGTAGTGGGCGGGCATGCATCGTTTCGCGGGGCCGTGGCGATCGGCACCACACCGACCATCGCGGAAATCGTCACTGTGCCCCTGGTGACCCGGATCCGCGAAGCCCACCCGGACTTGTCGATCCGTTTCTCGTCGGCCTTCAGCGGTTACCTGGTGGACTGGATTCAGCGTGGCGAACTGGAGCTGGCGATCTCTTATGACCTGGAGCCGCTGCACACCCTGCGCATCGTGCCAGTAATGATGGAGAACCTGGTATTGGTCGGGCCGCCCAGCGCAGGCTTGGCGTGGGACAACCCGGTCAACTTCGCAACCCTGGCCCAGCAGCAGTTGGTGCTGCCCAGCCCGCGCCATGGCTTGCGCAAGATCATGGACCACTGCGCCGCGGACGTCGGCTTCAAGATTGCCGCCAATGTCGAGGCCGATTCGTTCGGGGCGATGATCGACCTGGTGCGTCATGGCTTCGGCTTGACTGCGCTGCCCTTGGCCTCGATCTACACCCACCTGCAGAATGGCACCTTGTGTGCAGCGCCACTGATTGAGCCGACACCGATGCGCAAGCTGGTCATGGTGTCGCCTGCGGACAGGCATGTCAGCCCAGCCACGCGCTATGTGGGTGAAACCTTCGTCGAGCTTGCTTCAGAGCTGGTAGCGCAGGGCATCTGGGCGGGGCACATGCTTTAAGCGCTGGGTGCCTGACGCTGCAGCCGCGCCACGGCGGGCACACACAGCAACGCCAACAGCGCCACCCCTGCGGCCACATAGCCCAGCGTCGACACCCCGAATGTCGGGATGACCAGCCCACCCAACAGCGCCCCCAAGCCAATACCGGCATTGGCGGCAGACACGTTGGTGGTGCCGGCCAGTGCCTGAGAGTGCGCCACCGAATGCATCACGCGCACCTGGCAGATGGGGTAGAGCGCCGTGTTGGCGGTGCCCCACAGCGCCAGTGCGCCCCAGAGCGTTACAGGCGCAGCGGCCAGCGGGCTGAAGGCCGCCATGCCCATCGCCAGCAGTACAAGAAACAGCGCAGTGGCCTTGATCGGCGAATGCCTGACAGCTCGCCCCCCCAGCCAGTTGCCCAGCAAACCAATGGCGCCGAAGCCCATCAGCCACCAGCCGACATCCGCAGTTGCAACACCTGCGGTACGCTCGAGCATGTCGGCCAGGTAGGTGTAGGCAATGAACATCGCGGTGAACACCATGATCGACAGCGCCACATTGGCGAGGAAGTTCGGCTCACGGAAGATCCGCGCCTGGTGGCGCAAGTCGACCCTGGGCAGGCGCGCAACCGCTGGCATCCAGATGAGCACGGCAAAGGCCATGGCCGCCGATGCAGCAGACAATATCCAGAAAGCGCCGCGCCAGCCTATGGCGTCAGCCGCCAACGTCCCTAATGGAATGCCCAGCAACAGCGCAGCTGAGATGCCGAGGTAGACCCGCGCGACGGCCTGCCCTTGGCGATCGGGGCTGACCATGCTGGCGGCCGTTTCGCTGGCTGTACCCCAAAAGACAGGCAGTGCCAGGGCGGGCAGGAAACGCGCCACTGCCAAGACCCCGATGTTTGGCGCAAGGGCCGCCAACGCATTGGACGCCGCGAACAAGGCGAGGATGGCTGCGAACAGCTTGCGCCTGTCCAGGTGAGCAAGTGCCGCCGTCAACGGCGGGCCCGCCAGCATGACGGTGAAGGCAAACAGTGTGATCAACTGCCCGGCAGTCGAAATCGAGACATCAAGGTCGCGTGCCAGCCCGGGCAGCAGGCCGACCATCAAGAACTCGGTAGTGACAATCAAAAAGGCGGAGGCGGCGAGGACCAAAGTCCCCAAGGTCGCGCGTCGGTCGGTCGCCAAGCCCACGGGTGGGCGTTCAACAGCAGTCATGCAGGCAGTTCCTCAATCAGGGGCTGCCATTGTATTGATTCTTAAAAAGCCTATTACGGTCAATATTTCAGATGGTACGCGAAATATATTCACTAATCGCAGGGCGCGAGGCGGTGGCCGTCTGTTCGCAGTGCGTTCAGCAGCACATCCAGCAGCGCCCTGACGCGGGGAAGGGCCTCACGTTTTTTGAGCCACACTACGTTCATCGGCAGCCCATCTGTTGCCAAGTGCGGCAACACTTCAATCAACGCGCCACTTTCCAGCTGTTGATTGACCAGCCAGGTGGGCACCTGAGTGACCCCCAAACCCTGCACGACTGCCTGTACCACCCCTTCGCCATCGCCGATGGCAAGCCGCGCCGGCATGAAGCGCCGCTCCATTTCACCCGGTTGCATACCGGTCATGTGCCAGGGGCTGCCCACCCCGTCGGGCTGCCCGTAAACCACACAGTCATGGGCTTGCAGGTCCGCCTCATCGAGCGGTGTGCCACGGGTTTGCAAGTAGGCCGGTGAGGCACAGAAGATGAACCGTTGAGCACCGATGAACTGGTGCCCCAGGTCCTCCGGCCAAACGTCCGGGCCGCCGATACGTACCACGATATCGATACCCTGCTCGGTCGGGTTGACGAAGCTGTCGGTAAAGGACACGTGTGGCTGCAACTGGGGATGGCGTTTGAGGTAGTCGAGAATGACCGGCAAGACGTGCAGCCGCCCATACGCTGCGGGCAGGTCGATGCGCACCCGACCCCGCGGCTCGAAGTAGTCTTCATGCAGGGCCAATTCCGATGCTTCGAGGTCGGCCAGCACGCGTGAGCAGGTTTTGTAGAACGTTTGCCCCGCATCGGTCAGGGCAAGCCGACGCGTCGTGCGCTCGAACAGGCGTAAGCCCAGGCGAGCTTCCAGCCGCGCGACACCTTTGCTGACAGCCGAGCTGGTCAGGTTCAGGCGCTGCGCCGCCGCGGCAAAACTGCCGAGGTCTGCCACGCAGACAAAAACGTCAATGCCCTTCAAACGTTCGGAGGAGTGCACCGTCAACCCTTTGTGTAATGAACGTGGCTGCAAGCGTAACGATGATTGAACCGAAACGACAGCGCCCAGGTCGCATCCTTTAACTCAGGCAAAAAGGATGTTGACGATGAAAACCATGACGCGCGTATTGACGGGGTTGGCACTGGTTGGCGCACTGGGCGCTAGTGCCGCGTGGGCTGACCAACCAGGTGCCGACTGGAAGGTGAACAAAGACCAGGCCGAGACGGTGCTTAAAGGCGCCGGCTACACCCAGATCACCAAGATCGAAGCGGATGACGGCCACTGGGAAGGCGAGGGCATCAAGGCCGATGGCAAGCAGTACGAATTCCACGTTGACCCACACTCCGGCAACATCACCAAGGATGAACTGGATAATTGAGCCACCGTCAGGTCACGTTTGGCGTCAGCCATTGTGACCCGGCCAGCCGCTCGATGAAAAAATCAGCCAAGGCCTGCACCTTTCTCGGCCGGCTTCGGACTGAAGGTGTGACGAAATACAAGCCGCCTTGGGTCATGCTCCACGTTGGTAGCAGGTGCTCAAGGCGGCCGTCCGCCAAGTATTCGGAGGCGATGAAATCCGGTAATTCGGCGATCGCCAAGCCCTCCAGCAAGGGCGCCACCAACGCATCCGAATTGGTCACACGCAGGGGCCCCCGCGGCACGACGTCTTGTTCGGTGCCGTCACTGTGGGTGAACCGCCAAACCTGGCTGCGGGCGCGGTAGGCGTAGCTCATGCAGGCATGGTCAACCAGGTCGCGCGGGTGCTCAGGGCGCCCATGACGCGCAAGGTATGACGGCGCGGCTACCAGGTATTGCGTGACCGCACAGATACGTCTCGCCACCAAGGACGAATCCGGCAGTGCTGCAATGCGCAGTGCTGCATCGAACCCCTCGGCAACCAGATCGACTGTCGAATCTGACAAGTGAAGGTCGAGTTCCAACTGGGGGTACCTGGCCATCAACGCGGGCAGCAGCGGCGCTACCCAGCGTAAGCCGAATGACATAGGCACCGCCAGGCGCACCAAGCCCCGTGGCTGCACCGACATCTCCTGGGCGGCGCTTTCCATCTCTTCTGCCTGGCGGTACAACGCGCTGGCCTGTTCGACCATGCGCTGGCCGAACTCGGTGACGCAAAGCTGGCGTGACGTGCGATTGAACAGACGACCGCCCAAGCGTGCCTCCAGCCGCGCCACCGCACGCGATACCGTCGGTACCGACACGCCCATGGCGCGCGCCGCCGCTGCGTAGGAACCTTCTTCCGCCACTTTGGCGAACATTGCCAGGCCTTCGAAATCGGGAATTCTTGCCATTTCAATTCTGCAATGATGATTTTCAAATGATTCTATTTTGAAAATAACGGTGCGTCGATAAGCTTCTCCCACAGCCAATCACTACCCCTCGGGAGAAACACCATGAGCAACAAACTTGAAGGCAAGATCGCACTGGTAACCGGCGGCACCACCGGTATCGGCCTGGCCACCGCCAAACGTTTTGCAGAGGAGGGCGCCCATGTGTACATCACCGGCCGCCGCCAGAGCGAGCTGGACAAGGCCGTAGCGCTGGTCGGTAACGCCACCGGCATCGCCGTCGATTCGACCCGGCTTGATCAGTTGGACGCTCTGTATGCCCAAATCGGCCAGCAACAGGGGCGTCTGGATGTGCTGTTCGCCAACGCGGGTGGCGGCTCGATGCTCCCATTGGGAGACATCACCGAAGCCCACTACGACGATACGTTCGACCGCAACGTCAAAGGTGTGCTGTTCACAGTGCAGAAAGCGTTGCCGTTGCTGGCGCCGAACGCCTCCATCATTCTTACGGGCTCTACCGCCGGTAGCTCCGGGACTGCGGCATTCAGCGTGTACTCGGCGTCCAAGGCCGCCGTTCGAGCATTCGCACGCAGCTGGATCCTCGACCTGAAGGACCGCGGGGTCAGGGTCAACACTCTCAGCCCTGGTGCCACGCGAACCCCAGGCCTGGTTGACCTGGCGGGCCCCGGTGCAGAGCAACAGCAGGGGTTGCTCGACTACCTGGCCTCCCAGGTGCCACTGGGGCGTGTGGGTGAGCCTGTGGAAATTGCCAATGCCGCCGTCTTCCTGGCGAGCGATGACTCAAGTTTCGTCAATGGCGCCGAGCTGTTTGTCGATGGCGGTCAGGCTCAGATCTAGAGCGTGAGCCTGGGCAGGGTAGGCAGCGGACGATCGTGTGCTCCCGCTGCCTACTGCCCGCTGTCGATCAGGCTTTCCAGGTTCGACAGAATCGTCAGGGCATCGTAGGGCTTGCGCACAACAGGGACGTGCTTCAAATGCGCAGGAATGCTAATGCTGTCGCCATAGCCGGTGGCGAACAGGAACGGGATGTTTTTGCGCGTGAGTTCTTCGGCGACGGCAATCGACGTGCCCGTCCCCAGGTTGATATCCAGCACCGCGACATCCGGCCTGCGGCTGGCGAGCAGCTTCATCGTCTCGGCTTCGGAGCTTGCGGTAATCACGTCTTCGACCAGCGCATCGGCCAGAATCTGTTCGAGGCCTACTGCAATAACCAGCTGGTCCTCGAGAATCAGCACGCAGGATTTGACCAGGTCCGAGCCGCTGACATGAGGCGCAGCCGGTGGCGCCATTGGCGCAACGGCATCGACCGTTTCGACCTGGGTCAGGTGTTTGGCAGGGATCTTGAAATACCCCTGCAGCCCTTCTGGCCTGTATTCGAGCGTGCTGGTGCCGCCGAGGTCGAAGGGGATGCTGCGTTCGATCAGCACCGAACCGAAACCACTTCGGCTGGGTGGGCGAACCGTTGGCCCACCGCTTTCGCACCACGTGATGTCGCACGCCCCACTCACATCGACCTGCCAACTCACGGCCAGCTTGCCACCTGCCCGAGACAGCGCGCCGTACTTGGCGGCGTTGGTCGCCAGTTCGTGGAGCACCAAGGCCAGCACCGAGTAGGCGCGGGCATCAAGCAGCAGGCTGGGGCCGTTCAGCTCGATGACATCGGCCGAGGTGCGGTAGGGCGACAGCTCGGCTTCCAGAAGCGTGGAGAAGCGCCCACCGCCATCACCTCGCACGACCTGGTCATGCGCCAGGGAAAGCGCCTGAATGCGGCCTTTGAGCGTTGCCACGTAGCTGTTGAGGGTCTGGTTTTCGGCGGTGGGGTGGGCCACCAGCGCACCGATCAGCGAAAGAATGTTCTTCACCCGGTGGTTGAGCTCTTCGTTGAGCATCCGTTGGCGGACGTCCGCCTTGGAGCGCTCGTCGGCCATGAGCTCACTGTTATGCAGCACCACCTCGACTATCGCGGCGCGGATGGCCTCGCCAAACTGGCGGTCTTGCTCGGACCAAGGCTGTGAGTGGTGGTGAACGGTCTGTTTCCACACCGCGAAGCTCTTGCGTGGCGTCAGGCGTTCACCTAACGGGCCGCTGTCGTAGGTTTTGTTGGGGTCGCCGGCCCAATCCAGGGTCTCGATCACCTCTTTGCGAAACAGCATCAGGTAATCCCGGGGCTGCTGTGACATCGGAATGACCAACACGCCTGAAACGTCGACGGCGTAATCCTGGGCCGGCGGGTGCGCCATCGAGAGGCAGTTCGAAGCCCAGGTACGGCCCTCGGCGACACCTTCGGCGAATCTCAACAAGCTGGGCAACGCCACGTTTGGCGGTGTCAGTGCCTCAGCGGTCCAGCGGCCTTGCAGCGACATGCCGATGCCGTCGCAGGGGATGAGCGCCTTGAAGTCCGTCATGCGAGCACGCAGCAGTTCCCCGAAGTCGGCGGTGCGGTGTGCATCACGCAGCAGGTTGTCGAGCACTTCGCGTGCGTAGGCGGCGGCCTCCAGGCTTTGTTTGGCGCGCAGGGTCTGGATATGCAGCGAGAAGAATTCGCCGAACATTTCTGCCGCGACGCGTTGGCCCATGGACAACGTGCGGGGTGCGTAATGGTGGCAGGCAACCAGCCCCCAGAGCGCGCCGTCGACGATGATCGAAATGGACATGGACGCGCCCACGCCCATATTGCTCAGGTACTCGCAGTGAATGGGCGAGACGCTGCGCAGGTGCGCGTAGGACAGGTCGAGCGGTTCACCATTCAGGTCCAGCACAGGGGTGATGGGCACGGTCTTGAACTGGGCATCGGAAATGATGCGGACCGGATTGCGCAAGTACAGGGCGCGCGCCTGCTGCGGAATGTCGGACGCGGGGAAGTACTGCCCTAAAAAGCTTTCCAGGCCGCTGCGCTTGGCCTCGGCAATCACCTTGCCAGCGCCGTCAACGCCAAGCTGGTAGATCATCACCCGGTCGTAACCCAGCAACGCTCGCACGCGTCGTGCAGTATCGGCGAATAGCTTCTCGGAGCGATCGATCTCGCGCAGTTGGGCGATGACGGTGCGGACCAGCTCCACCGGCTCGGCGATGCTTGCACCGCAGGGCTCGAACTCGAGGATGGCGGTGCCTTTGTAAATATGCGCGGCAATATCGAACGCCTGACCGGACGGCAGGCTCACGGCAAACGACAGTGCCGGGCGAGAGCCCTCTTTGACCCGTGCCAGTGCGTTGCGAAGGGTATGCGCAGCCTCGGTGCCGATAATTGCTTCGAGGCGTTGACCGTTGATGTCCCCGGCAACGCCCAGCATGCCTGGGGTATTGGCCGAGTGACGCAGGACCACGCTTGCTGATGCATTGCAGGCCAGCAGGCAACCGTGCGGCTGGATGCTGCCCGGAATCTGGATGGGTTCGCGATCGCAGTTGGTCAGATTGACGGGAGGTTGCAAAGTCATAGGCGGCCCCTGCCGGTTTACCAGACACCGGCTGCCTGTATGACCGCCGAACAGTTTCAGGCAAACGAAGTGTTTACGGTCACATTCAGCGTTTGATTCTAGCGGGCGCGTTACGCTTCGTCATCAGGGGTGCAAGAGGGCCAGCGCAAAGTTGGCCCTCTTGGAAGTTGCAACAGTTTGCCGGGATTAGAAACCTTCCAAAACAATCTTGCCCCGGGCCTGGCCACGCTCTATGAGGGCATGGGCACGCTTGAGGTTTTCCGCGTTGATGGTGCCGAAGTGCTCGCCGACGGTGGTCTTGAGTACACCTTCATCGATAAGCGCTGATACTTTCTCGAGTAGTTGGTGTTGTTTGATCATGTCTTCGGTGTGGTAAAGCGAGCGCGTGAACATGAGTTCCCAGTGCAGCGACAGCGATTTGCGCTTGAGTGGCATGACGTCCAACTGCGCGGGGTCATCGATGAGTGCGAGTTTGCCTTGTGGGCGAAGCACCTCCACAAGTTGCGGCAGGTAGGTATCGGTATGCGTCAGGCTGATCACATAATCAACGGGATTGCCCCCAAGTGCTTCCAGTTGCAAGGCGATCGAAGCCGAATGGTCGATGACATGGTGGGCACCCAGTTCGCTGACCCATTGCTGGGTTTCGGGCCGGGAGGCGGTGCCGATGACCGTGAGTCGCGTGAGCTGCCGGGCCAGTTGCACCAGGATTGAGCCGACGCCGCCGCCAGCCCCGATCACCAACAGGCTTTGCCCCACGCCACCGTTCGGTGCGATACCCAGTCGATCAAACAACAGTTCCCAGGCAGTGATGGAGGTCAATGGCAACGCGGCGGCACTGGCATCGTCGAGGCTACGCGGTTTGTGCCCGACAATGCGTTCGTCGACCAGGTGATATTCGCTGTAGCTGCCCGGGCGATCGATGGCGCCGGCATAGAAAACCTCGTCGCCTGGCTGGAACAACGTGACCTCGGCGCCTACTTCGCGCACGATCCCCACCGCGTCCCACCCCAATACCTGCGGCTGGCCGGTCTGGCGTGAGGCGCGCACTTTGGTATCGACCGGGTTGACGGCAATGGCCTTGACCTCGACCAGCAGGTCTCGGGTGCCGGGTGTTGGCTTGGGCAGGTCAGTTTCGAACAGCGAATGTGGGTCTTGAATCGGCAAACCGGCTTGGGTGTATACGACGGCCTTCATTGGCATTACCTCAGTGGAATGGGAAGTTGGGCGCAGGCTATCCGCTTGGGTTTAGTCCAGAAACCAGCTGAATGAAGTAAGACTTTCACGCTGGGGGTGAAAATGGCGGAGCGAACGCTTTGGGTCGTGGTGCAGCTCCGCGGGTAGGGACTGGCGCCATGATGCTCAAGATTGCCTGCGGCTTAAATGACGCATAAAGTACTGATTCAGGACATGGCGTTAAGGAGCACAGCAATGCATCGAGTCGGCTATCTGATCACGGAGGGCTTCCAAGTCATGTCCCTGGCAACGCAGACCGTGTTCGAGTTCGCCAACCTTGTGGCGGGCGAAGAGGTCTACAGGATTCAGAACTATTCAATCGGCGGGGGGACTGTGCGCTCTTCTTTAGGGATGCACATCGATACGCTGCCCTTGGGGGCGCCGGGCCTCGCTGACAGCTGGATGGTCACCGGAACACTCACCCCGTTGACGCCGCCTTCTGAAGACGTGCTGAAAAGCGTGCGGGGATTTGTCGACGGCGCGCGTCGCACTGCTGGGTTGTGCACCGGTACATTCGTGCTCGCCCAAGCGGGTGTACTGGAGGGCCGTCGCGCCACCACGCACTGGGCCTACGCCAAAGCCTTGCAACGGATGCACCCGCAAATCAAGATCGAGGACGACAGTATCTTCATCGTCGACGGCCCTGTGTGGACCTCGGCGGGGATGACCGCGGCGTTGGACATGGCACTGGCGATGGTGGAAAAGGACTTGGGGGCTGAGCTTGCCCGTTCTATTGCGCACAAGCTGGTGATGCATCAACGCCGCTCTGGCGGCCAGTCGCAGCATTCGGAATTGCTGTCGCTGGCGCCCAAGTCAGACCGCATCCAGAGCGCCCTGGACTATGCGCGCAAGCACCTTAACCGCCCGCTCAGTGTTGAGGAACTGGCGGATGTGGTGCACCTGAGCCCCCGGCAATTCACCCGTGTGTTTACTGCGGAGACGGGGCAATCACCGGCCAAGGCGGTGGAAAGCCTGCGCCTGGAGGCCGCCCGGTTGATGATCGAGCAAAGCCGCCACAGCCTGGATACGGTGGCCAGGGAAACGGGGTTCAGGGATCGCCGCCATATGCGTGAGGTGTTCATGCGCGGCTTTGGCGTGCCGCCGCAGGCCGTGCGCAGGGATGCACGGCGGGTTGTGTAGTGCCTGTCCCAGCCCTATGGGCTGGGATCAGGCTGACCATCAGCTACCTACATAGCCAACGGTCTTCCCCGCCAGCCGATTACGCATCACCCAGTACGCCCCCAGCACAACCAGTGAGGTCACCGAGGTGAACCAGAACTGGAACCGCGAGGCCGGGTCGAATGCCTGGGTGACAATCACCGCTAGCAGCGCGAACAGCGCAACGATGTTGGCGTAAGGGAAGAACCACGCCCGGAACGCCGTAGGGTCGACCGCTTCATGCCGGGTTTTCCAGCGCATGGCGAAGTGGGCGACGATGATGAAGATCCACACGATCATCACGAACGTGCCGCTGCTCTTGGCCAGGGTCATGAACAGGTCGCCGCCGCTGACAAAGTGCACGGTCAGGATCAACAGGCAGATGCTCAGGCTCAGCAGCAGCGCATTGAGCGGTACCCCTTTGGACGTGGTGCGAGAGAACAGCTTCGGCGCATGCCCACGCTGGCTCAGCGAGAACAGCATGCGCGAGTTGGAGAACATGAAGGAGTTCATCACCGACATGAACGAGATGAACAACACGATCTTCATGGCCACTGCGGCGCCACTGAACCCAGCCAGGCTGAACAACGACACATACGGGGACGCCAGGTTCTCTGTGTCTGTCCACGGCAGGCAGAGGATCAGGATCGACACCGAACCGACATAGAACAACATCACCCGCAGAATGACGCTTTTGATGGCCCGAATGACGTTCTTGCGAGGGTTCTCTGATTCACCGGCGGCAACGGCAGCGATCTCACTCCCGCCCAGCGAGAAGATCACCACCACCACACCCGCCATGACCGGCGACAGGCCATTGGGCATGAAACCATCGTGCGCGGTCAGGTTGACCCAGCCAGGGGAAGGGATGTTGCTGTGCAGGCCGAGCAGAATCGAGAGCCCCAGCACCATGAAGATCAGAATGGTGGCGACCTTCATTGCGGCCAGCCAGTACTCCACTTCAGCGAAGGATTTGACCGAGTAGGCGTTGCTTGCCATCAATGTCACCAGCATGATGAACGCGCCGGCCCAGATGGGCAGCCAAGGCAGAAAATCGTTGAGGATGGCGCCCAGCAGTACCGCCTCCAAGGTGATGGTCAGCATCGACTTGAGCCAGTACAGCCAGCCGACGGTAAACCCTGCCCATTCGCCGAGGTAGCTGTTGGCATAGGTTGAAAACGAGCCTGCATCCGGGTTGCGGCAGGCCATCTCGCCGAGCATGAACATCACCAGGGTGACCACAATGCCGCCGATGAAATACGACAGGATCGCGGCAGGCCCTGCCGAGGCAATCAACTTGCCCGACCCCATGAACAGCCCCGCGCCGATCACCCCGCCCAGCGCGATCATGGTGATGTGCCGTTGTTTCAGGCTTTGCTTCAGACTGTTGGATTGCATTTCCTTGTCCTCTCTTATTATCTGGGAGGCGTCGGCAATGATGCTGCAGTGCAAGGTTTGCCACTGCAGACATTGTCGCCCCACCCACAGGCATCGTCGTGCGCCTGCGTCCACGCCCTGCAGCCTTTTATTCAGGCAATAGCTGTCAGGCTGGCCACCATGGGCAAAGCGGTCGTGCATCTCAAGCGAATTCTGCGCACAACATCCTGCGTTTTTTTCCTATGGGCGCAATGAAGGGCAGGATTGGCTGTGATTTGCTGGCTGGGGAATTGAGTGAAATGGGTTGGGGAAATGGTGCGTAGATCGAGCGCTGCCTGCGCGGCGCTCGATCTTATACCCCCAACAGGGCAATCATCGCCGGCACGGTCAACACCGCGGTGTAGTAACCCATGAACTGCACGCCGATGTTGAAACCGAGAAAGCGTGAGAGAAAACCACCCAGCAGGCCAATGGTGACAATCACCAGCAACCCCAACAGGCCGCCTTCCCAGATCCCAATCACCAGGATCAGGCCGACAAAGGTCGCGATCACTGCTTCATGGCTGATCTTGCGCGACACATAGGCAGCAGCTCGGTGCGCGTAATTCATGGTGAAGGGGTAGGCGATCAGGATCGCGACCACCACCGCCAGCATGCCGAAGCCCAGAAACTCCCAGGTACTGAGCAACGAATGCAGGTTATTCACCTCACCGCTTGCGGCATCGACGCTGAAGCGTGGCGGGGCGTTGAACAGCGGTGCGGCGGGGCCAGCAGCGACCGGGCTCAGCGGCAGGCCGAAGGCGATCAGCGGAATCAAGGCTTCGGCCAGGTAAGTCGATTCGGTGACGCCGTTGCGCGCGGTGATGACCGTGGTCAGGCGATGGTAGACGTGCTTGACCCGTGAACCGACGGCCTCGCCCATGATCACGGTCATTGCCACCGGGCTGAACACGAACGTGGCGCTGGAGACAACGGCAGTGATCGCCGTCCACAGGGTTTGCTTGCTGTCCAGTACGCGCAGCGGGTTGGGGAAGAACCCGCCCCAGCGCTTCACATCGGGCGACAACGAGAACGTGCGCACCTGCTGGCGGCGCATGCTGGCGCGTTCGGCGGGCGCGAGCAGGCAGAACAGCGCCGCAATCAACGGGCCGATAGCGATGCCGAGGAAGTAACTGACGCTGAGCTTGACGCCGTAGTGCGCGGTCAGGCTTTGCAGGCCGATAATCACCATGACGAACGGGATCAAGGTCAGCACCGCTGCCAGGCGGCCCTTGGAGAACCAGGCGATGGCCACTGCCGCCAGCAAGAAGACCCAAGGCGCGGCCTGTTTGATCATGTCGCCGAACGGCGCCAGCATCACGGCGAACAGCACCGCCATCGGTACCGCGATCAACGCTGCGATTACAGCGCCGGAAATCATCTTGCGCAGGGCAATGTGCGGCACGCCCAGGTTGCGCAGGAAGTTGGCTTCGCGCATCAGTGGCGTTGCCATGGTGTCGCCGGGGATACCCAACAGCGCGGTCGGTACCGCGTGGGTCATGTGCTTGGCCACGGCACCGGCCAGGAAGAACGTCAGCACACCGGCCGCCGGCACGCCCAGCAGCACCACCAGCAGGGTCAAGGGGGCGAGGGTAGTGGTTTCGTCGCTGCCGGAAATCAGGCCGATGCCGGCAAAGATCACCGCACCGAGGATGCCCATGCCCAGGGCTATGAGGAACTGATCCATCACCAAGGCGATCATGGCCGGCCTCCCTGGGCAGTGGCGGCATGTACAGGCGCGGCAGCGGGGACGCTCTGGTCGTTCTGCAGCGCAGGCAGGCCTTTTTCGTACTCGGCGAAGAGGTCGTACAGGTCCATTTCCTTCAGCTCTGCAAGGGTCGCCGCAGGCAAGTCGGCGAGGCTGCCCAGCGGGCCGAACTCGTTCTGCAATTCGACCAGGATCTTGGCCCGCCAGGCAGGGTCGGCCAGGTGCTCGACGACATTGCGCTTGGGCTTGAAGAGCGCGGCACTGATGCCGCCACCGACCAGGCAGCCGACAATGCCGACCAGCATTGCGTAGGCCCGTGCCATTTGCGCCGACGCCACCCAACCCACCAGCAACTGTTGCGCGGTAAAGAACGCGCCGAGGCTGACCACGGCGCCAATGGCGATGGCGTAGACCAGGTGGCGACCGTCTACGGTGTCGCCCCAGACTTCGTACAGTTCGGACTTCATGAAGAATCTCCCACTGCCCTTGCGGGCTTTTATTGTTATGAACGTGAAGAGAGGACGGTTAAGCCATTGTGCGCTGGGCGAGCAGGGCGCGCGCTACCCTGGAGGCCGTTGGCCGGCCAAGCTGGGCACCGATGAATTCACCTGCTTCGATCACCGCGTCCAGGTCGACCCCGTGGCGCACGCCCAGGCCATTGAGCAGGTACAGCAGGTCCTCGGTGGCGACGTTGCCGGTGGCACCTGGTGAATAGGGGCAACCACCCAGGCCGCCCACCGAGCTGTCGAACACCCGCACACCTGCCTCCAACGCGGCATGGATATTGGCGATTGCCATGCCGTAGGTGTCATGAAAGTGCCCGGCCAGTGCGCTCACCGGTACGACCTGGCGGCAGGCCTGGATCAGTGCCCGGGTCGCTGCCGGTGTACCCGCGCCGATGGTGTCGCCCAGGCTGATCTCGTAACAGCCCATGCCGAACAGTGAGGCGCTGACTGCGGCCACGGCCTGCGGCTTGACCGGGCCGCTGAACGGGCAGCCCATGACGCATGAAACATAACCGCGCACGCTAACACCGGCCTCGCGAGCGCGCACCAAGACCTGCTGGTATTGGCGCAGGCTTTGGTCTATCGAGCAGTTGAGGTTGCGCTGTGAGAATGCCTCGGAAGCCGCCGCAAACACGGCGACCTCGCGACAGCCCGCCGCTATGGCCGCTTCCAGCCCTCTGAGGTTGGGCACCAGCGCCGTCCAGGCCACACCTGGGCGCACCGGCAACGCCTTGAACACTTCATCGGAGCCGGCCATCTGCGGCACCCAGCGAGGCGAGACAAAGGCCCCGGCCTCCAAGGTTTGCAGCCCGGCGTCGGCCAGCCGCTGCAGCAGTTGCACGCGAATCTGCGGCGAAAGCGTCAGCCTTTCATTCTGCAGGCCGTCCCGCGCACCCACCTCGACCAGCCGTACCGCCTCCATTACTGCGCCCGCTTGTGCTTGAGCAGTTCTGCCGCTTTGTCAGCACGCACATCGCGCGCCTCGACCATTTGCTTGACCAGCCAGGTCAGCTCGTCGCCGCGGGCACCCGCCGACAGCGCAATGTTGCGCGCGTGCAAGGCCATATGGCCGCGCTGGATGCCTTCGGTCGACAGCGCCCGTAGCGCGCCGAGGTTCTGTGCAAGACCGACGGCAACCGCGATTTCGGCCAGCTCCTGGGCGGTTTTAACCCCCAGGATGCGCAGTGACAGCTGCGCCAGGGGGTGCGTCTTGGTGGCGCCGCCGACCAGGCCGACCGGCATGGGCATCTCCAGGGTGCCGACCAGATGGCCCTGGCTGTCCTTCTCCCAGGTGGTCAGCGAACCGTAGTGCCCATTGCGGCACGCATAGGCATGGGCACCGGCCTCGACCGCACGCCAGTCATTGCCGGTGGCGACGATCAACGGGTCGATGCCATTCATGATGCCCTTGTTGTGGGTGGCGGCGCGGTACGGGTCGACCACGGCAAAGTTGTAGGCATCGAGGATGCCTTCGATGACCTGTTCACCTGTGTAGGCGCCGGTACTTAGCAGTTCTGGGGCAATACGCACCTGCGCGCGGGCCAGGCGCAGGTCGGCCAGGTTGGAGAGAATACGCAGGCGGGCCTTGCCGCCGGTAATTTCTTCCAGCAAGGGCGCCACGGCCTCGGCCATGGTGTTGACCGTGTTGGCGCCCATGGCATCGCGTACGTCGACGATCAGGTGGGCCACCAGCATCGGCCCGCGCGGGCTCTGGGCGAAGGTATGCACCTCGATGTCACGGCAACCGCCGCCAAGGCTGTTGAGCAGCTGGTCCTTGCGGTTGGCCAGTTCGATGATTTCGTCTTTGTGGCGCAACAGGCTCAAGCGTGCATTGAAGGGGTCGGCGACCTCGACGATCTGTACCTGGGCGCGCATCAGCGGCAGCGAACTCGACGTCTTGAAGCCGCCGGCCTCGCGTGCCAGCTTGGCCATGAACGAAGCCGCAGCAACCACCGAGGGCTCTTCCACCACCAACGGCACAATCACATCGCGGCCGTTGATCTGGAAGTTGCTGGCCACGGCGTAGGGCAGCTCGAAGGTACCGATCACGTTTTCAATCATGCCGTCGGCGATTTCCAACGGCAAAGCGCCGGCGTCACGCAGCAGGGCGACGTCTGCCTGGGGCAGTTCGAGTGCGTCCTGCAAGTGGCTGAGGCGTTCAGCGGGTGACATGGCGCGGAACATGGGCAGGCGGGAGTCGATGCTCATGGGGGGGAGTCTCTTGCAGTTATTGTTGTGAGTTGGCGCCACCGTAGTCCGATCTGTCTGGTGAAAGAAGGTACAGTTTGGCCAGACAGTACCTAAGCTGTACCCTTTGTTCACACAAGGCATTCGGGACACCTGACGATGGCGCGGCAGACACTCGCAGAGCAACTGGCAGCATCCTTGGCCGAGCAGATCGGCAACGGCACGTACCGCATTGGCGAACGCCTGCCGTCACTGCGCGAGTGCATGCGGTTGTTCGGCCATTCAAAAAACACCGTGATCAATGCCTATGAGTCGCTGGCCTCGCAAGGCCTGGTCGAAGCGCGCCACGGGCAAGGTTTTTTCGTCAAGCAGGGCGCGCCACGCAGCAACGAGCCAGAGGAGCCACTGCCCTACACCCGGGCGATGGACACCATCTGGCTGATGCGTCAGCAGTTCGTCCGTGAGCCTGGCCATTCGCCATTGGGCGAGGGCTTTCCGCCGGTGGAGTGGTTGATGGACATGCGCCTGGACAAGTTCACCCGGCAAATCATGCGCACAGGCGTCACCACGCTGTTTCGTTATGGCAACCGCCTGGGCAACGCCAGCTTGCGTCAACACCTGGTGCAAAAGCTCGCCAGCTATGCAATCACCGCCAGCCCCAGGCAAATCGTCACCACCCACGGCGCCAACCATGCGCTGGACCTGATCATTCGCCGCTTCATCGCCCCAGGCGACAGCGTGCTGGTGGAAGACCCTGGCTACTACCCGCTGTTTGGCAAGTTGCAGTTGCAAGGCGCACGCATGCTCTCGGTACCTCGGCTCGCAGATGGGCCGGACATCGAGGTGCTGGAGCAGCACCTGCGCCTGCATAAACCCAAGCTGTTCTTCATTCAGTCTGTAGGCCACAACCCGACGGGGTCTGATATTTCCCCCAGCAAGGCGCATCGGTTGGTGCAATTGGCTGAAGAACACAACTTCCTGCTGGTGGACGATGATGCAATGGCCGATTTCAAACCGGCCGCGGCGATCAAGGTGTCGGCACTGGACCAATTGCAGCGCTCACTGTATGTCGGCAGCTTCTCCAAGTCGGTGTCTGCGGCCTTGAGAGTGGGCTTTATCGCCGGCAGCAAAGAGGTGATCGATGAACTGGGCGACCTGAAGATGCTGCTGCACACCAGCACCTCGGAGCTGTGCGAGCGCACGGTCGACGTCATCCTGAACGCGTCACTTCGGCGGGCCTGGCCTGGCGCTTTGGCAATTCCTACTACCGTAATCAACGGGTGTTTCGCATGGAGGCGCCGCACGGCACGGACGACCGCTTCGCGCCCATGACCAACCTGCAGCAGCCTTGCCTGGAGCAGTTTCTGGTCGACGCCTGCCAGGCCAATCCGATGATCGAGCTGCGCTGGGGCAACCAGGTCAAAGCGCTGACCCAGGCTGACGATCACGCGACACTCATGGTCGATACCCCGGCAGGCGAGTACAGCCTGCAAGCCAATTGGGTAATTGCGGCCGATGGCGCCCGCTCGGCGATTCGAAGCTTGCTGGGCTTGCAACTGGAAGGCGCTTCGTACGAAGGGCGCTTTGTGATTGCCGACATCAAGATTGAGCTCGACCTGCCGACCGAACGCCTGGCGTTTTTCGACCCGCATTGGAACCCGGGCAATACCGTGCTCATGCACCGCGAGCCGGGCAATATCTGGCGCATCGATTATCAGTTGGCGCGCGATGAAACGCCGGAACAGGCCTTGTCTGCCGACTCCCTGCGCACGCGCATCAATGCACAGTTGGGCATCCTAGGGGTAGAGAACCCGCAGTGGGAACTGGACTGGTGTTCCGTTTACTCGGCGCGCGCACTGACACTGCCGAATTACCTGCATGATCGGGTCATTTTCACCGGCGATGCTGCGCATCTGTTGCCCATTTTCGGTGTGCGTGGCGCCAACACCGGCTTCCAGGACTGCCACGACCTGGGCTGGAAGCTGGCGTTGACCATCAAGGGCGTCGCCGGCCCGGGCCTGCTTGCCTCCTATAGCGCGGAGCGGGTGGGGGCCGCGCGCGAGATCATTGCCGAAGCAGGGAAGAGTACCCGCTTCATGACGCCACCCACTTCGGGCTATCGCCTGTTGCGCGATGCCGTGTTGTCGCTGTCGCTGACCCAGGCTTTCGTGCGCCCGCTGTATCATTGGCGTACCTCTCGACCGCATGATTATGTGGACTCCGCGCTCAACTACAGGCACGACGACAACTCACTTTTCACCTGCGGGCCACACCAGGGAGCGCCTCTGCTGAACATTCGCCTAGGCGATGATCAGTTCCTGTTCGACAGGCTGGGGGCAGCATTCTACTTGTTGTATTTCACCGATGCGGGTGAAGTGCCAGGCGAGATTCAGGCACAGATTCAATCCCTTCGCGAGAGCGGCGTCCCCCTGCAGTTGCTGGCGATCGCCAGTAATCGACAACGCGAGGTAAGTGGCGCTGACGGCTTGATAGACGACCACAACGGCCATCTGCGCACCCGTTATGGCGCTGCGGCAGGCGGTGCCTACCTGGTGCGCCCAGATCAGCACGTATGCGCCCGCTGGCAGCACCTCTCTGGGCCCGCCTTGCGTGATGCCGTCGAAACCGCCCTGGGCAAGGAGTGAGAACATCATGGAACACAAGCAACTGACCATTAGCGACATTGAACACCTGTACGACCAGCTCGCGGGGGCCCTCGATCAAATCTCAGCGGCAAAACGCGAACTGTTTCTGGTGAAACTGGCGCTGCTCAGTGCCCATGCCCTTGGCGACGCTGAGCAATTCCAGGCGCTGACGCATACAGCATTGCTGGACCTGTAACTAGCAGGCTCGCCCCTTGCAGTTGCCACCGGTTTGTCTGTTCAAACCGGTGAGCCTTCCTATAACAATAATCAGGAAGCCCCCCAATGACGCGTTGTCATATTGCAAACGCGGCCACCTCGACGGCCGCTGCTGAAGACCGCTACCAGCACGTGTGTAAAAAAATCTCGAAAAGGCTGATCGGCTTCTTGTTTGTCTGCTTCGTGCTGTCGTTTCTGGACCGCATCAACATCGGTTTCGCCGGCCTGACCATGATGGGCGATCTGGGCCTGACGGGTACTCAATTTGGCCTGGCCAGCACGTTTTTCTACATCGCTTACATTGCCTGTGGTATCCCCAGCAACATCGCTCTGGCGCGTATCGGCGCCCGTCGCTGGATTGGCAGCCTGATGATTGCCTGGGGGCTGGCGTCCACGTGCACGCTGTTTGCCACTGATGCCACCTCGCTTTACCTGTTGCGCATGCTCGTGGGGGTGACTGAGGCTGGGTTTCTGCCTGGCGTATTGCTTTACCTGACCTTTTGGTTCCCATCGGCCTATCGGGCCCGCGCCAATGCACTGTTCATGATCGCCATGCCGTTTACCGCCGGGTTCAGCTCTGCTTTGTCCGGGCTCATTCTGGGCTTGGACGGTATCTGGGGCCTGAAGGGCTGGCAGTGGCTGTTCTTGCTCGAAGGCCTGCCTTCAGTGGTGATGGGGTGCGTTGTGTTCAGTTATCTGGATGACCGCCCGCAGCAGGCGAAGTGGCTGGATAGCGAGGAACAGGCGTTGCTGCACCACGCCCTGTCTGCGGACCGGGCTTCTGGCTCAGCAGCCGCCACACAAGATGCTCGGAGTGTGTGGCGCGAACTGGCCTCTCCGCGGATCCTGCTGTTTTGTCTGGTTTATTTCTGCCTCGTCAATACATTGGCAATGATTGCCGTGTGGACGCCGTTGATCGTCAAAAGCTTCAACAGTGTCAGCAGTAATCAGTCGATTGGTTTACTGGCCGCTATCCCTCAAGTCTGCACCATCATCCTGATGATCGTCTGGGGTCTGCACTCGGACCGCACACGCGAGCGCCGCTGGCACCTGGTGCTGCCCATGCTAATGGCTGCGATAGGCTGGATCCTCACAGCAGTGTCGAGCTACCCCGCGATGCAATTGCTGGGGGTATGCATGGCGGCCAGCGGTTCCTACAGCGCCATGTCGATCTTCTGGACCACGCCTGACCAGGCGTTGAGTTTCAATGCCCGTGCGGTGGGGATTGCGGTGATCAACGCTGTGGGCAATATCGGCTCGGCCGTCAACCCGTTGGTCATCGGTTGGCTAAAAGACCTGACCTTGAGTTTCAGCTCAGGCTTTGCCTATGCCGCTACCTTGATGATACTGGGGGCACTGCTGGCCCTGCGCCTGCCGATCTCGACGCCAGAGCACCAGCCTTGAAGGGTGATAAAGTGTCAGGTACGTAGTTGGCATCAACCCTGCGCCTGACACGTTTAGAGAGTCCGCCATGCAATACTGGCCCTTGCGCCCCGGCAGTGGTGAGCACAGCCTCAACATTGCTCACACCGCCAACCTGTTTGCCAGGGTTGGCCAGAACCGCAGCCGTTTCCTCGCAGCAGATTTGCTGCAAGTGATCGGCACAGGCGTCCCATTGGCCCAATGCACGATCTTTGCTTATCCGAAGCGGCGCAATGCCGAGGTGTTCTCCTTTGCGGACCGGGCGCGAGAGGTCTCGCTGCCCGTGATTTCCAACAAGTATGTGCAGCGCTTCTTTGGCCTGGACGGCAATCAGCTCGCTATGAGCCAAAACAGCTGCCTCGCCAACACCCTTGTGCAGCGCCAGTCTATCGATGACATCACGCACCCGGAGTACCGGCGCATTTGCTACGAGCAGCCACAGATTTCTGAACGCGTTGCCTTGCTGACGCTGTGCGAAAGCAACAGGTGGTTGTCGGTTAACTTCTACCGTGGCCGCGAGCATGGGCGGTTCTCTCAGCGGGAGATTCACTACTTGGAAGCCCTGGCGCCGCTGCTTATTCAGGCTGTACGCCTGCATTATCACGCCCACCTGCAAGCCAGCGAGATGCCGTTGTTGATGGCCGAGCGGGTGATGAAGCAGCAGCCTGTGGCGCTGACCTTGCGTGAGCAGGACCTGCTACGCCTGATGCTCAGCGGCCTTGCGGTGGAAGAGATTGCAGAGCAACTGGGCGTTCGGCCTGTCAGCGCGGCCACCTATGTGAAGCGACTTTACCGTAAACTGGGTATCAATGGGTTGCGCGAGCTGTTCGGGTTGGCCACGCAAGCTCAGTGGGTTTGAACTGTGCGGATCGATGATCCCATGAGGGCTCTATCATGCGCCGATTGATGATGTTGCTCGCCATCACAGCAATCGCAGGTTGCCAGGCGCCCATGCCGGCCGCCAACCCGCAGATGGCCTGGATCGATTTCTCAGTGCCGTTCCCCAACGACAGGGTGCTGATGGCTGAACGTCTCGACAATCAGCGCCTGCGCGACGGTCGCTTTTTTCAGGTCAGCCCTGGCAGCCATGAGCTGATTGTTCGTTTCGACTTCGAGGCCAGCGGTGGCTCAGGCATGAGCATGATGGGGGGCAGCACCGTTCGCGAATGCTACCTGACCCTCAACTACCCGCACTTTAAGGCGGGCCAGCGCTACGTGCTGGAGGCGCGCTCGATGGCCTTGACGCCGGAGGCGCGGTTGTACGATGCCCAGGGGCAGAAGGTTGCAGAGGTGAGCGAGTTCTATTGTCTTATGTGAGTGAAACCTGCCGTATGAATCGTCCGCTGTTCGTTTCTCTGGATGGGCCCAAAGGCACCGGCAAGACCACCTTGCTGGAGGCCATTACGAAAGTATTGAGGGCAGGCAACAACAAGGTAATCCGGCTTTGCGAGCGCAATAACGACCCCAACCGGGGTGAAACCATGGCCTTGGTCAACCAACTTGCCAGAAACCCCTGCCGGGAACTGGAATTGGGGGTTTGTGAGCGCTTGGCCGATAGCCGAAGCTGGATCTCGCAGCATGTGCTGCCCAAGCAGCCGCCTGGCAGCATCATCCTGATCGATCGCTGGTACCCCTCCGATGCCGCGTTTCGGCGGACAGTGCCGTTTGCGGAGATTCTGCGGTTGAACATCGAGCGAAACGTGCGCGTGCCAGACCTGCATGTCGGCGTGGTCACCGACCCTGAGGTTTCATGGGCGAGGGCCGCGGCGCGCTCGCGTGGGTTGGGGAGCACGGTGATGTTCAACCTGGGGGAACAGGTGGCCAGTACCGAGGCATTCGAGCGGGCGGTGGCGGAGCAGGGGTGGGTGTTGTGCCGGAATGAAGGGACGGTGGAAGAGGCGACAATGCAGGTGGTTTCGCAGATTTACAGGGTGTTGGGATGCCAGTAAACGCTGCTTGATCCACGTGGCGCGTGAAGAGATCCATGGTGGAGTACAAATGTACTCCCAGCTGCCGATTTCGAACCTAGATGACAGTATCAAGGGCCGGGGTGTTACCCGGCCGGGTACGGTCTATGCTCGAACCGTGAATCACGCATTGCCCTTCTACAGCCAGCCTGTTCGTCCTGGCTGATTACACTGTTCGCATCGCCACACATGGAGTACCCGGGATGGGCTGCATGTTGATCGCTCGTGCTGCTCTGAAGCCAGGCCGCCTATGGCTTGTGCTTATTGCTACAGCGCCTTCGGGCGGCAGAGGGTCGCAGCCATGAGCAATCCAGGGCGCGGCTATTCCTTGCAATGGCTGGTGGCGTTGGCCATTGTGCTGGGCATGTCGCTGTTGGGCGCGGGCCTTGCCTGGCAGGGCTATAGCGGAATCCAGCAGACACTGGTCGCCGCCGCCGGTGACACCGCTCGGCAGTTCGGCAAGACCATCGATGAACGCGCCCGGCGCTTGGTCGACCCCGTGCAGAGCAGCATCCGCCTGCTGGCCTTCAACCCGACGGCCAGCACCCTCGCGCAGCGCCTGGAGCGGCTGCCGCAACTGGTCGAAAGCCTCAACGCGAACAAGATGCTGAGCGCCGCTTATATGGGCTACCCCAATGGCGAGTTCTTGCTGGTGCGCAGGCTTAAGGACCCGCAACTGCTCCAGCGTTACGCCGCACCTGCAGGAACCGCGTTTCTGGTGCAGAGCGTCAGCAAGGGCGACGACGGCACGCTGCTGGGGGAGTGGCGGTTCTACGACCCGGCGCTGGCGCTACTCAAGTCCGAGGCCAAGCCGAACTACCGCTATGATCCCCGCGTACGCCCCTGGTTCGTCGAAGCATCCGGGCAATCCACCACTGTCTTTACCCACCCCTACGTGTTTTTCACCACCCGCGAGATTGGCATGACCATGGCCCAGCGCAGCGTCGACGGCGGCTCGGTGGTCGGCATGGACGTCTCGGTCGACGACCTGGCCAGCGAAACCCGCGACATGCGCATGACCGCAGGCACCGAGATCGCCGTGGTAGACGGGAAGGGCAGTGTGGTGGCGTACCCGGATCTGGCGCGGGTCATCGTGCATGAAGGGGAGGCCGTGCGCCTGTCCCGTATCACTGAGCTGGGCATCCCGAGCCTGGCACAGCTCTACGCGCGCTTGCCCCAGGGCAGCCAGCCTGAAGCGTTCCAGGTGGACGGTGAAACCTGGTACGGCATGCTCGAGCAACTGACGACCCTGGCCGGGCAAGACTTGCAGGTGCTGATTGCCGTGCCGGCCCACGAACTGCTGGCCGACGCACGCAAGGTGCTGGTCGAGCAGTTGCTCTGGGCCGCAGTGCTGATGGGGGTGTTGCTGCCGCTCGGTGGCTTGCTGGGCCGGCGAATCGGCCGCCCGCTGCGCCTTCTGGCCGATCAGGTGCGTGGCCTGGCCAGCTTCGATTTCAGCCGTGAGGTGGGGGTTGAGTCGCAGGTGACCGAGGTGCGGGAGTTGAGCCGGGTGCTTGGTCGCATGTCCGGGACTATCCGCAACTTCCAGGCGATCACCCTGACGCTCAGCCGTGAAAGCCAGTTGGAACACATGCTCGACGGGGTGCTCACCCCACTGGTGGATGCTGCTGGGGCCAGCGCTGGCGCGGTGTACCTGTTCGATGCCGAGCGCGGCGTGTTGCGCCTGGCCGCCGCCTGCCGAGGCGAGGGCTACCCAGAGGCGTTGCCGATTGGCGAGCACGCCCCTGATAAGCTGGCGAACGCCGTGACACAGGCCCTGGCATTACAGGGCCGCGGTCACGCGGTGGTGCTCAATGATCGTGGTCATGCGTTGCTCGGCATCCTGGTGCTGCAGCTGGCAAGTGAGCAGGCGCTTGATGGAATGGGCGAACCGTTCCGACGCTTTGTCGAGGAACTGTCCGGCGCTGCTGCCGTGGCAATCGAGACCCGCCAGCTGGTCGAGGACCAGCAGCGCCTGCTCGATGCCATGATCAAGCTGCTGGCCGATGCCATCGATGCCAAGAGTGCCTACACCGGAGGCCACTGCGAGCGCGTGCCGCAACTGGCGCAGATGCTGTTGGACAAGGCCGTGGCGGCCGACAGCGGCCCCTACGCCGGTTTCACCATGAGCGAGGCCGAGCGTTATGAGTTTCGGGTAGCGGCCTGGTTGCATGATTGCGGCAAGGTCACCAGCCCCGAATATGTGGTGGACAAGGCTACCAAGCTGGAGACCCTGTACAACCGCATCCATGAGGTGCGCATGCGCTTCGAGGTGCTCTGGCGCGACGCCGAACTGGTGTACTGGCAAGGCGCGGCCAGCGGCGCGGATCGTCAGGTGCTGCAATGTACGCTTGAGCAGAGCAAGGTTGAACTGCAGGAGGAGTTCGCCTTCGTCGCCAAGGCCAATATTGGCGGCGAGTGCATGCAGGACGAAGACGTCGAGCGTTTGCGCCGCATCGGCGAGCGGCGCTGGCAGCGCCATTTTGACAACCGCCTGGGCATCTCCCGCGACGAAGCGGCGCGCTTTGCCGGTGCGCCGCCTGTGCAACTGCCGGTGGACGAACCGCTACTGGCCGACCGCAGCGAACACCGGGTGCCCTGGGGGCCGCGTAAACCACCGGTGGCCAAAGGCGACCCACGCAATGTCTGGGGTTTCGACATGCGCCTGCCGGCCAATGCCAGCGACCATGGCGAGTTGTACAACCTATCAATCCGCCGCGGCACGCTGAACGACGAGGAGCGCTTCAAGATCAACGAACACATCGTGCAGACCATCATCATGCTCAGTTCGCTGCCGTTTCCGCGTCAGATGCGGCGTGTGCCCGATATCGCCGGCAACCATCATGAAAAAATGGACGGCAGCGGGTATCCGCGACGATTGGGCAAGGCAGACCTGGGCATCGCCGAACGGGTGATGGCGATCGCCGATATCTTCGAGGCACTGACGGCGGCGGATCGGCCGTACAAGGCGCCGAAGACCCTGTCCGAATCGGTGAAGATTCTGGTGTTCATGGCGCGGGACAACCATGTGGATGGTGAACTGCTGCGCTTGTTCCTGAGCAGTGGCGTGTATCGGGAATATGGCGAGCGGTTCTTGCGGGCAGAGCAGATGGATGAGGTGGATGTGGGGTATTGGCTAGGGCAGATCTAGGCGAGCTTTGGCCCGAAATTGCTAACGCGCACTGTAGAGTCCGCCTTGGCGGCGATGCGACCTTTTAGGCCCATTCGCCGGCAGGCGGATACCTAAGCTTTGCGCGGGTTACTTGATCAGCGGTACGCCACTGAGCTTCTGCAACTCGTCGAAGTCGATGTCGGCGCAGATCTCGACCACTTTCAGCCCGTCGGACGTCACGTCCAGCACGGCCAGGTCAGTGTAGATGCGGCTGACGCACCCAATACCAGTCAGCGGATAAGTGCACTCGGGCACGATCTTGCTTTCGCCGGACTTGGTCAGGTGGTCCATCATCACGAACACCTGGCGGGCGCCGGTGGCCAGGTCCATCGCGCCGCCTACGGCCGGGATCGAGCCTTCGGCGCCGGTGTGCCAGTTGGCCAGGTCACCTTTGGCCGACACTTGGAAGGCGCCCAGTACGGCGATGTCCAGGTGGCCGCCACGCATCATCGAGAACGAGTCGGCGTGGTGGAAGAAGGCACCCCCGGTGAGCAGGGTCACGTGCTGCTTGCCGGCGTTGATCAGGTCATCGTCTTCTTCGCCCGGCGCGGGGCTTGGGCCCATGCCCAGCAGGCCGTTCTCGCTGTGCAGGAACACTTCCTTGTCGCCCAGGTAGTTGGCCACCATGGTCGGTGCGCCGATGCCCAGGTTGACGTAGGCGCCTTCCTGAATGTCTGCGGCCACGCGCTGGGCCATCTCGGTGCGGGAGAGCTTTTTGGTGATGGTCATGGCAGGCCTCAGACAGCGTTGGCGATCGAAGAAGCGGCAGCGCCGGTGACGGCGACCACGCGCTGGACGAAGATACCCGGGGTGATGATGTGTTCCGGGTCCAGTTCACCGAGTTCGACAATCTGGTCGACCTGGGCAATGGCGGTTTTGGCGGCCATGGCCATGATAGGGCCGAAGTTGCGAGCGGCCTTGCGGTAAACCAGGTTGCCCCAACGGTCACCCTTGTGCGCCTTGATCAGCGCGAAGTCAGCGTGCAGCGGCATTTCCAGGACGTACTGGCGGCCGTCGATCTCACGGGTTTCTTTGCCTTCGGCCAGCAGGGTGCCGTAGCCGGTCGGCGAGAAGAACGCACCGATGCCCGAGCCCGCGGCGCGGATACGCTCGGCCAGGTTGCCTTGTGGTACCACTTCGAGTTCGATCTTGCCGGCCCGGAACAGCTCGTCGAAGACATAGGAGTCGGACTGACGCGGGAACGAGCAGACCACCTTGCGCACGCTGCCCGCCTTGAGCAGCGCGGCCAGGCCGACCTCACCGTTGCCGGCGTTGTTGCTGATGATGGTCAGGTCGCGGGTACCGGTGGCGATCAGAGCATCAATCAGCTCAGACGGCATACCAGCAGTGCCGAAGCCACCGACCATGATGGTCGAACCGTCGGTGATGCCTTCCACCGCGCTGGCGATGGACTCAAACGTTTTATTGATCAAAGCGAGCTCCTGGTTTTTCCTGGAGTAGGGATTGTCGACCTGGCCGGCGCGCTTCGAAGCGACTGGGCCAGTCAGCGCCTAGGAAATGTTTGCTGACTGCCGATAGCGTGCCGCAAGATTGGGCACAAGTAGAGAGAGGGGAGCGGATTTTGTGCGATTATCGAACTGTTGTGCGGTGTGCGGGTATTGTTGATGGGCATCTCACCCCAGGTTTTTCTTTGATTCTTGCGGGCGTCATTGCGCAAATTACAGGTCGTTTTCTCTACCCGCGAGATACTCGAACAGCTTGGCCGCCTCAGGCGATAGCTGGGTCTCACCTGCAACCCCTACATACAGCGTTCGGACGGCCCAGTCATCGGTGAGCCTGATGGCTTGGATCTGCGTCCCTAGCAGCTCTTTCCTCACTGATGCCAGTGGCAGAACGCCCACGCCAAGGCCGGCCTCGATCATCCTGCAGATCCCATCGAAGCTGCTGACCTGAATGCGAACCTTCAGCATCTTTCCGTTCGCTACTGCTGCGTCAGTCAAGCGCCGGAGCAGGGAACTGCCTTGGTTGAGTGCCACGAAATCGTAGTCTAGCGCGTCCGCCAGCGCTATCTCGCTCGATGCAGTCAGTGGGTGATCAGTGGGCACCAGCAGCACCAGTTGATCACGCCGGTAGACCCTCTTCAACAGCCCCTCAGACGCGACGTTGTCAGCAAAAATCCCGATGTCAGCTCGGCCATTGAAAACAGCGTCCACGATGTCGTCGCTGAGCGCTTCGTCCATCCCAATGCGGACATGCGGGTTATCGGCAAGGTAGCTCGCCAGATCCTGGGGTAGAAATTGCACGACAGCAGACGTGTTGGCGGTCAGTCGAACATGACCGCGCACGCCCATGGCAAAGTCATTTGCATCGCAAGCCATGCGGTTGACGCTCTCGAGTATATGCCGAGCGTGATCAGCGATGCCTCTACCCGCTGCAGTCAATTCCACCCCGCGTGGCAAGCGGACGAACAGTGCGCAGTCGGTAATGCGCTCCAGCTCAGACAGGCGCTTGCTCGCGGTGGAAAGCGTCATGTTTGCGCGATGGGCTGCTTGGGTCAGATTGAGCGTTTCTGCCGCGAAGACCAGGAGGCGTAGGGATACCAAATCCACATGTAGAAGGCTCATCAACGGCTCCTAGCCTTTCGATTTTGGAAAGGGTACTGGATAATTTCGCAATTTTCATCATGCACAATGAGAGGGATCATCTTGCCATAACAACCCACAAGAGCGGATGACGCCATGACCCTCCCATTACAAGGCATCAAGGTCATCGAAATGGGGCAGCTGATTGCTGGCCCGTTTGCTGCCAAGATGCTCGCCGAGTTCGGTGCCGACGTTATCAAGATCGAGCCACCTGTGACCGGCGACCCTCTGCGCAAATGGCGCATGCTCCACAACGGAACGTCCGTATGGTGGGCTTCTCAATCGCGCAACAAGCGCTCTATTACGCTGGATCTGCGTCAGGCCGAAGCCCATGATGTGGTCAAACGGCTGGTTGCAGACGCTGATATCCTCATCGAAAACTTCCGCCCCGGCACGCTTGAAAAGTGGGGCCTAGGGTGGGACGTCCTGCGCGAAATCAACCCACGCCTGGTCATGCTGCGTGTGTCTGGCTACGGGCAGAGCGGCCCGTACCGTGACTTGCCGGGCTTTGGTGTCATTGGTGAGGCCATGGGTGGCTTACGCCATCTTTCCGGTGAGCCAGGGCGTACGCCTGTGCGGGTTGGGGTGTCGATCGGTGACTCTCTGTCTGCGCTTCATGGGGTGATTGGCGTTCTTCTGGCTTTGCGCCATAGAGAGCAGAACAACGGCGAGGGGCAGCAGGTTGATGTCGCGCTGTACGAGTCTGTGTTCAACATGATGGAAAGCCTGATCCCTGAGTACTCGGTATTCGAGTCCATTCGCCAACCGGCTGGCAGCAGCCTGCCTGGGATCGCACCCACAAACGCATACCGTTGCAAGGATGGAAAGTATGCGCTGATCGCGGGTAATGGGGACAGCATCTATCGCCGCCTGATGGAGAAGATTGATCGTCTCGATCTCGCCAATGATCCTGAGCTTGAGCAGAACGATGGCCGCGTTCGACACGTGGCCCGCATCGACGCTGCGATCTCAACCTGGACGGCCGAGCGCTCGCTTGAAGAAGTCCTGGATGCGCTGAACGATGCGCGCATTCCTGCCGGCAAGATCTACGACGCCGCCGATATCGCAGCCGACCCCCATTACCAGGCTCGTGACATGTTGCTGGCGAGCACGCTGGACGATGGAACACCGGTCACCCTGCCAGGCATCGTGCCCAAGCTCCTTTCCACGCCAGGGCAATTGCGATCAAGGGCACCGACCCTCGGCGAGCACACCGACCACGTCTTGAATGCGTACGGCATCGATGCGCAAACCCGTGAACAGTGGCGCGCACGCGGCATTATTTGAAGTACGGAGTAACCTGATGAAACGTCTATTTATGCAAGAAGTCGCAACCCGTGACGGCTTCCAGAACGAATCAACCTTCATCGAGACGGCTGACAAGATTTCGATGATCGACACGCTTAGCCAGTGCGGCTTCGCCAAAATTGAGGTGACCTCGTTTACCTCGCCCAAGGCGATTCCGGCGCTGCGTGACGCAGAAGCCGTGATGCATGGCGTCAAACGCCAGCCCGGGGTCGAGTATACGGTGCTCGTTCCCAATGTCCGGGGTGCCGAGCGCGCATTGGGTTGCGGAATCGACGAGGCCAATCTGGTCATGTCGGTGAGCGAACCCCACAACAGGTCCAATCTGCGCATGACCCGTGAAGACTCCTTTGCTCAATTGAAGGAAGTAGTCTCGGTTATTGGGCAAGGCCCCGTTGCGGTGAACGTGTCGCTCTCTACGGTATTCGGTTGTCCGATGCAGGGCGATGTGGCGTTTGCAGAGGTAATGAGCTGGGTTGCCCGCTTCGCAGATTTGGGTGTGCGTGGGGTTACGCTGTGTGACACCACAGGCATGGCGTTCCCTTCTCAGGTGCAGGCTTTGTCAGCTGAAGTGCTCAAACGCTTTCCTGGACTGCAGGTGACGCTACATTTCCACAACACCCGCGGCATGGCCCTGGCCAACACGTTGGCCGCACTCGAGGCCGGGGTCGATCGGTTTGACGCTTCACTCGGAGGCCTGGGCGGCTGTCCCTACGCCCCAGGCGCGAGTGGCAATGTGTGTACTGAAGACCTCGTTCATATGCTCGACCTGATCGGATACGACACCGGCGTCGACTTGGACAAAATCCTCCTGGCCTCAGCACGCCTACCGGGGTTGATCGGGCACTCAACGCCCAGCCAGATCCTCAAGGCGGGTAAGCGCCTGAACCTGCATCCCATCCCTGATCACGTCCACAACATGACCAAGCAAGTCGTGTCGGCGATACCGGAGGTGGCGAAATGATTGACCACCTGGACCATCTGGTACTTACCACCATTGATGTCGAGGCGTGCAAAGACTTCTATGTCCGCGTCATGGGCATGCGCCTCGAGACCTTCGGGGCAGGACGCCTGGCGTTCTGTTATGGCAATCAGAAGATCAATGTCCACGTCCGCGGCCAAGAATTTGAGCCAAAGGCCCATCTACCCGTTCCCGGCGCATTGGACTTGTGTTTCATCGCCAGCGTCGATCTTGAACAAGTGATTGCACATCTGCAGGCCCAGGCGTGGCCGATCGTTGAAGGGCCCATTCAGCGCACGGGCGCCACTGGGCCTATCCGTTCAGTCTATGTGCGCGACCCAGATCTCAACCTGATCGAGATTTCCGAGCTGCTGTGAACGCGCTCGCGACCTGACAAAATAACAAGAGGTACTTCATGAATATCGTATTCCTGGACGGCGCCAGCCTGCCGTCTGCCATGCAGCGCCCCACATTTGCTAACAGCTGGACTGTCCGCGAGCGCACTGGCCCTGACGAGGTGGTCGCTGCGCTTGCGGATGCCCAGGTCGCCATTACCAACAAGGTGAAATTGGGGCGGGTCCAGCTTGAACGACTCCCTGGGTTGAAGCTGATCTGCGTCGCAGCAACCGGTTATGATTGCATCGACATCGCAGCGTGCAGGGATTTGGGCGTTACCGTTTGCAATGCACCGGCTTACTCAGCGGTAAGCGTTGCTGAAGCAGTTGTCGCGTCCCTGTTCGCACTCCGCAGGCGCCTCTTCGAATACCGTGAGGCCGCGTCGCGTCAGTGGCCCACCTCCAATCACTTCTGCGTGCACGGTACGCCGATCCTCGACATCCGGGGCGCCACCCTGGGTATTGTGGGGCGCGGTGATATCGGAAGTAGGGTGGCCCGATTGGCTTCAGCGCTCGAGATGAAGGTGATCTTCGCCGAGCATCGCGGCGCGGCCACTATCCGTGAAGGTTATGTCTCATTCGAAGACATGCTGCAGCAGTCGGACGCCATTACGCTGCACTGCCCGCTGACCGCGCAAACCCAGCATCTGATCGGCGCACCGCAGCTCGCTCAGATGAAGCCCGGAGCCCTGTTGATCAACACCGCCCGAGGGCCGCTCATTGACGAGCACGCACTCCTCGAAGCCTTGCAGTCCGGTCACCTCGGGGGCGTTGCGCTTGATGTGCTGGATGGAGAGCCACCGCGCGCTGATCACCCATTACTGAACTGCCATCTGCCAAATCTCATCATCACGCCTCACGTCGGCTGGGCAAGCCAGAGCAGCGTATCCCGCCTCAAGGACATCTTGCTTTCGAACATCCAAGCCTTCGCCGCAGGGAAGCCGATCAACGTGGTCTGCTGACCGCACTAGCACTTACAACTTGAACAGGTAGAGCGCCATGACAAAAACAATCAGCTCTTCATCCGATATTCCTGACGCCCCGGTGATCAAACGCAAGCCGTTTTATCACCATCTTTACGTGCAGGTTTTAGCGGCGATCTTGCTGGGTATCCTGCTGGGGCACATAAGCCCTGGTCTGGGTGAGCAGATGAAGCCGCTAGGCGATACGTTCATCAAGATGATCAAGATGCTGATCGCGCCGATCATCTTCTGCACCGTCGTGAGCGGCATCGCCAGCATGCAGAACCTTAAGAAGATCGGTCGTATTGGCTTCAAGTCTCTCGTGTATTTCGAAGTCTTGACTACCTTGGCACTGATTGTTGGCTTGATAGGTGTAAACCTGTTCAAGCCTGGGGTAGGGATGCACATTGATCCCGCTACGCTGGATGCATCCGCTATTGCTGGCTACACCAAGGCGGCACACGATCAAAGCGTTGTTGGCTTCCTGACACACATCATTCCCACCACCGTGTTTGGCGCCTTCGCTGACGGCGAGATCCTTCAGGTACTGTTTATATCTGTGTTGTTCGCCTTTGGGCTCCAGCTGCTAGGGCCTATCGGCAAACCGCTGTTGGCGACGATTGATCTGGTTGCTCAAGCGTTCTTCCGGATGCTCAAAATCGTCATGTACGTGGCACCGCTGGGCGCTTTTGGTGGCATGGCATTCACGGTGGGCAAGTACGGTATCGGATCGCTCGCGGCCTATGGAAACCTGCTGATCTGCTACTACGTGACCGGCCTTGTGTTCGTGTTCGTGATCTTGAACCTTGCCGCTCGGCTGGCTGGCTTCAGCCTCTGGAAGTTTTTGAAGTACATCAGGGAAGAGCTGTTTCTGGTGCTCGGCACATCGTCCTCTGAGTCCGCGCTGCCGCGACTCATGACCAAGCTTGAGAAGCTTGGCTGCGAGAAGTCCACGGTGGGCCTGGTGGTGCCGTCAGGCTATTGCTTCAACCTGGACGGTAGCTGCATCAACATGACGGTGCTGGCCATCTTTATCGCCCAAGCCCTGGATATCGATGTATCGCTCTATCACCAGATAACGCTGCTGCTCATCCTGCTGCTGACTTCCAAGGGTGCAGCGAGCGTGACCGGGGGCGCGTTTATCACGCTGGCTGCGACGCTTGGCTCCATCGACGTCATTCCCGCTGCCGGCCTGGTGTTGGTGCTGGGCGTCTACCGGTTCATCTCTGAAGGCGGTGCACTGATCAATGTGATTGGTAACGGTGTCGCCGCACTGTTTGTGGCTCGCTGGGAAGGTGTTCTCGATCAAGAACAACTCAAACGCGAGCTGGGCTAGGTTTACGTGCTGGCCTTCCTGATGCCTGCCACGCACAGGTAGCCGGCGGGCTGGCGCGTGACTTTTCAGGTATGAGGCAAGCATCCCTCAGCCGTTCCGGTGTAAGCGCTATATGAGATATTTCGCGTGGAGTACAAATGTACTCCACGCGAGTGCGCTTCCAAAAGGCGAAGCGCTGTGCTCGCTATCGCTCGGCATCACGCTTTAGAATCGCGTCCAGTGGCAAGTCGCTCATAAGCGTAAGAAAGAGGCAATTTATGGATCGCGAAGGCGCCGGCTCTTCAGGAGACTTGGATGCTCCCGCATCACCCCATCAGGAGTCCGCGTTTCCGACGAGCGTTTTGGAGCGCCTGCAGTTGGCGCTCGATGCTGGCGCGATCGTTGGAACGTGGGTGTGGAACATCCTTGACAACCAAGTGACTGCGGATGAGCGATTCTCGCGATCTTTTGGGCTTCCAGCAGATAAATGCATGGCGGGTATCCCGATTGAGGAAGCCTTCGCCTCTATTCACCCTGACGATCGTGAACGTGTCTCTGCCGATATCGAAGAGGCGATGACCCGCGGGGGGGCCTACCGGTGTGAATACCGTGTCAGACAGCATGATGGCAACTACCGTTGGATTGAGGCTAATGGTAGAGCTGAGCTTGACGATGAAGGTCGCGCTGTTCGGTTCCCTGGCGTTCTTATGGACATTGAGTCACGCCGGTCAGCAGAGGCTGAGCGCGACAGGATGTCAGCGTTGCTTCGTACCTTCACTGCTGCCGTTCCGGGTGTTGTCTACGCAAAAGATCTAGCGGGGCGGCTGATCGTTGCCAACGATGGTGTCACCCAACTGGTTGGCAAGCCACCGGAGCTCTACCTGGGCAAAACCGACTTGGAGTTTTTGGAAGACAAAGCCCAAGCACGCCAGATAATGGAAACCGATCGGCACATTATGCAGGGCGGGCAGGCCGTTCAGATCGAAGAGCGTGTCGACATGCCGGATGGCACAGCCACCTACTGGCTTTCGGTCAAAGCGCCACTGTGCGACGAAGCAGGCGAGGTCATGGGGCTGATCGGCTCATCCATCGATGTAACCGCGCGAAGAAACGCCGAGGCGGAGCTGCTTGAGCTCAACCGCACCTTGGAAGCGAGGGTTGAAGAAGCTGTGGCCGAGCGAGAAGCGGCGCAAGCAGCGCTGCGTCAATCGCAAAAAATGGAAGCGGTCGGCCAATTGACCGGAGGCATCGCACACGACTTCAACAATCTGCTGGCGGGCATCACGGGGAGCCTTGATTTGATCAAGCTCCGCTTGAAGCAGGGACGCATAGCCGATGTAGAGCGCTACCTGACGGTGGCCCACGGTGCGGCGCATAGGGCGGCCTCACTCACTCACCGGCTGCTAGCGTTCTCTCGCCGCCAGACACTGATGCCTGTTCATACCAATGTGAACACGCTCATCAGCGATATGGAGGAGCTAATAAGTCGGACAGTAGGGCCAGCCATTCAACTCAAGGTGGAGCTCCGCGCGACATCGAGTACCTGCCTGGTCGACCCGGCCCAAGTGGAGAACGCGCTGCTGAACTTGTGCATCAACGCGCGTGACGCGTTGAAAGGCGGAGGCTCAATCGCCATCAAGACCTACAACGAGGAACTGGTGCAAGGGGCCGAGCTGGATCCGGAATTGGAGCCTGGAACCTACTTCACAATCTGTGTCGCCGACGACGGTCTCGGCATGAGTACCGAAACGCTCACTCGAGTATTTGAGCCGTTCTTCACGACCAAACCCGTAGGGGCGGGCACCGGGCTTGGGCTGTCCATGATTTATGGCTTTGCCAAACAATCGGGCGGGCAGGTCAGGATCGAGTCGGAAGAGGGGCGAGGAACCCGGGTATTCCTTCAATTACCCAGCCTTGCAGCCAGCGTCGAAGCTGCACCTCGCGCAGAGTCCTTGCCTGAATCGCCAATGGCCTTGCCAGGCGAGACGGTACTGGTCGTCGATGATGAGCCCTCCGTCCGCATGTTTGTGAGTGAAGCGCTGGGGAACTGCGGCTACATCGTCATTGAGGCCGCCGACAGTCTAGCGGGCCTTCAATTACTGCGTTCGGATACCCGCATCGATTTGCTGGTGACCGACATTGGCCTCCCAGGAGGCATTGACGGCAGGCAGATGGCCGATGCCGGCCGCTGCACTCGGTCGGGGCTTCCGGTCTTGTTCATGACTGGGTATGCGCAGCCGCACGTTTTGGACAATGCCCAGCTAGAGCCCAGCACGGCTGTGCTGACGAAACCGTTCACGCTTGAAGCGTTGACGTTGAACGTTAATGCTTTGCTCAAGGGTTGCTAAACCAAATCGAGTACGACACGCAAATATCTGAGGCGATCGGCTGCGGTCATGGCGGACTCCTCTGCAGCTCTCAATGAGGGGTGTTTTATCTGGCCCGCCTGAAATCTTGATGAGATCAGGCGGGCTGAAGAGACTATTTCAATTGAGCGACGAGTGCCTTCGCTACGCCTTCAGAGCTTGCTGGGTTCTGCCCTGTGACCAGCTTGCCGTCTTCGATGATGAATGGCGCCCAATCGGGGCCCTTCTGGTAATGCCCGCCCAAGCGCTGGAACTCATCCTCGATCAGGAAAGGCACCACGTCGGTTAACGCCACGGCCGCTTCCTCGCCGTTCGTAAAGCCGGTAACTCGACGGCCTTTGATCAACGGGGCGCCGTCAGCAGCCTTGACATGGCGAAGTGCGCCAGGCGCGTGGCATACGAACCCAATGGGTTTGCCAGCGCGCTCAAAAGACTCAATCAGGCTGATGGAGGTCTTTGACTCCGCGAGGTCCCACAGCGGCCCATGACCCCCCGGGTAAAATACCGTGTCAAAGTCCTTCTCGCTGACGGTATCGAGCTTGACGGTATTCGCCAGTGCGTTTTGCGCAGCTGCGTCGGCATTGAAGCGTTGGGTCATGTCAGTTTGGAAGTCAGCCAGTTCACTTTTCGGATCAAGCGGTGGTTGGCCTCCTGCAGGCGACGCGAGAACGATTTCGGCACCAGCCTCCTTGAAGATGTAGTAGGGGGCGGCGAATTCTTCGAGCCAAAACCCCGTTTTCAACCCGGTGTCACCGAGTTTGTCGTGCGACGTAAGTACCATCAAAACTTTCATTTCTTGTCCCTCTAACTCAGAAGTCCTGCGATGTCGGACGCAGCACGATCTCATTGATATCCACGTCAGCCGGTTGCTCAATGGCGAATGCGATGGCTCGTGCAACGGATTGCGCAGGAATTGCGTTTTTGTAGAAATCAGCCACTGCCTGCGCACTGGCCTCATGCCCGCTACCGAACTTAAGCTCAGAATCCACCGCACCGGGTTCGATTGTGGTCGTGCGGATGCTTCTACCAACCTCATGGCGCAAGCCATCCGAGATCGCGCGAACAGCGTATTTTGTGCCGCTGTAGACAGAACCCCCTGGGCTGAACACCTTGATACCGGCCACGGAAGAGATGTTGATGAAGTGACCTGAGCCTTGCTTCTCGAACAGAGGTAACGCAGCCGCGATACCGTACATGACCCCCTTGATGTTGATGTCGATCATACGATCCCATTCATCGACTCGCAGTTCCGAAATAGGTGCGATTGCCATCAGGCCGGCGTTGTTGATCATCACGTCTACATGGCCAAACGTGTCTACTGCGTGCTGAACGAGGGCAACCAGGTCTTCGCGACGGGTCACGTCTACCACGCGCGCCGTGGCTTTACCGCCACCGGCTTGGATGTCCGCAACGATTGCCTGAAGCCGGTCGTTGCGGCGTGCGGCCAACACGACGGAGGCTCCCAGTTTCGCCAAGTGCCGAGCGCTGGATTCGCCCAGACCACTACTTGCACCCGTGATTACGACCACTTTCCCTTCGATACCATTGCTCATTTCGCTAACCTCGGTGGGTGGAGATGGCACCGATTATGAGTTGCCATTCAATCACATAGAATGGAATATTTAGGATTTGAAAATTCCGATTTGTGGAATAACGTAATGCTGAACCGACTAGAAATGATCAGGGTTTTCCTTACGGTCGTGGACGCTTCGTCCTTCCGTGAGGCCGCGAACCAGTTGGGAGCCTCCCCGCAAAAGGTTACGCGAGCGGTGCAGGAGCTTGAGCGGCTACTGGGCGAGCCCCTGTTTCACCGGAGCACGCGGCAGATGAGGATCACGGATTTCGGAAGGGAGCTGGCCCGGGATGCGAGAGCGTCCGTGGAAAGTTTCGACCAACTGTTTGCGAAGGCAGACCATGGTGAGGAAGACGGGGTCGTCGGGCGCGTTGGGCTGACCGCCCCTCATGCGATCGGCAAGCTCTATCTTGCGCGCTTCCTGGCAGAGTTGCGCCGGCAACATCCACAGTTGAGCATCGATCTTTCGTTGGATGATGAGCTGACAGACTCCGTGCTATCGAAGATCGATATTGGCATTCGGGTGGGTACCGTCCGAGATCGGCGATTTATCGCCAGGACTGTCGCGAGTGTTCCGCTGATTGTCGTTGCCGCGCCCGCGCTCATCACCAGTGCGGGTATGCCCTCGAACCTGGACCAGCTCAAAGACATGCCCTTGTCCTTGCTCCTGGATCGTAGGTCCGGGCGCGGTTGGCCGTGGATTTTTGCTAACGAAGAAAGTTTTACGCCTGAGCAACCCGGCTTCACCTGTGATGATCCGGAAACCGAGTTGGAAATGGTGCTTCAGGGGGCTGTGTTTGCCCAAATGCCCTTGTATCTCGCGGAGCCTCATTTGTCCCAAGGTACCCTTGTGCAGGTGGTACCTGACTATGCTCCGCCGCCGCTCGATTTGGTTCTTTATCGGACGCGACCCGGGCCCGCGCCACGCCGAATACGACTGGTATATGACTTCTTGTTGAAGAAACTCGGCGACAAAGATCTGTTTCCTGGTGGTGCTCCAACGATGGCTTAACAGGGTGTGCACAGGTCAGCACTGGTCATCTTCCGCGCTGACCCAAAAATTATGTGTTGTTCTAGGGGGGAGCGGCGCTGGCGGTGATAATAGGGGCAATGACAAGGGCCATATCATGCTGACCATTTCCAATAACGTGCATCTGCCGGATGCCGAAATCGAACTGACATACATCCGCGCGCAAGGCGCGGGTGGGCAGAATGTCAACAAGGTGTCCAGCGCCGTGCACCTGCGCTTCGACATCCGTGCCTCATCGTTGCCCGAGTTCTACAAGGAGCGGCTGCTGGCGCTGCGTGACAGCCGCATCACCGGTGACGGCGTGTTGATCATCAAGGGCCAGCAGTATCGCACCCAGGAGCAGAACCGTGCTGACGCACTGGCGCGTCTTGCCGAGTTGATCATCAGTGCCGGCAAGACCGAGAAGAAACGCCGCCCCACCAAGCCGACCCTCGGCTCGAAGACCCGCCGCCTCGAAGGAAAAGCCAGGCGGAGTACGGTCAAGGCGGGTCGGGGTAGGGTGGACTTCTAGTGCGGGTAGGCCAGCACCTCTGGGTCAATGCTGTGATTGCGCCTGCAGGTTGTGAGTTGGAGCCGAAGCGGCAAGGGCGGCAGGCCGGGATGACAGGGCTGCGATTGCCGCTATCAAGGCGAGGCCACCAATGAAGCACGCGACCGGGACCCAATCGCTACCGTTGGACATGAGTGCGTAGCACAGGCTAGGTGAGAAACCGGCAACGATGAAGCTCAGCTGGGTGGCTAAGCCGACACCGGTATAGCGCACACGGATGCTGAACATCTCTGCATAGAACGAAGGCCACAGGGCATTAGGGGCGCTGTAAAGCAAAGATTTGAGTACAACAGTGCTGAAGATGATCAGACCAATGCTTCCAGTGGTGATTGACCACAGGAAGAAGAATACCCCTGCACTGCAAGCGAATGCGCCCACCGTGAAGATTGTCTTGCGTCCAATTCGGTCACCCAGCAGCCCGAACAAGGGCTGACACACCAACGCTACCGCCTGACTGGCTGCAATCGCAGTCAGCATTGAGGGCCGATCGATCCCTTGGTTATTGGTGGCCCAGGAGAGGCCAAATATCATCACAAGGGAGGAAACCGAACAGATCAATGCGCAGCAAAATACAGTAAAGAATGCGCGACGTTCGTTGCGCATGAGGTCGACGACAGGCGCAAGGTCACTGCCAGGTTTGCTTGCTTTGAACTCGGGACTTTCTTCAACGCCGCGACGGATAATCCACGTGATCACGACCATTACTGCGCTGAGCAAGAACGGAATGCGCCATCCCCAGCTCAGAAGCTGCTCTTCACTCAACATGGAGAGTGGGATGAACACTGAGGTGGCGAGGATCGACCCCATGGAGGCGCCATTGATCAACCAGCTTGTGTAGAACCCTTTACTTTTACCCGGAGCATGCTCCATGGTCAGCAAGCTGGCCCCCACCTGTTCTCCACCTGCAGAAAACCCTTGAAGCAAACGGCATAAAACCAACAGCGCTGGTGCCCACGCACCCACTGTCGAGTAAGTTGGCAGAAGGCCGATGGTGAATGTTGCGAGACCCATCAGCAGCAGCGTCATCATCAATACTTGCTTTCGGCCCCACTTGTCGCCCAGGTGACCGCAAACCAATGCGCCGATTGGGCGCGCTATGTAGCCAACGCCGAAGGTGGCAAGCGCAGCAAGCGTACCCGCCATAGGATCATTGGAGGGGAAGAAGAGGGTGCTGAAAACCAAGGCTGCGGCAGAGCCGTAAATGAAGAAGTCGTAGTACTCGACGACGCTACCCAGGAAGCTGCCGAATGCAGCTCTGCGGGCCATGCGCCGGTGGTTTGTGGCATCTGAATGCATGGTGACACCTTTCTTGTAATTGTTTTTATAAGAAAACTCAGCGGCTGCCAAATGGTGCCAGCTGGCTACCGCCGCAGACATGAATGACTTCGGCGGTTACGAATCCGGCGTCCCCAGAAGCCAAATAAGAAGTAGTTCCAGCAATATCCTCTGGCGTGGCCAGACGCTTCAGTGGTGTATTGCTGATAGACCCCTGCGCCATTCGCTCAAAGCTCTCTGCATCACGTCCATCCAGTGTGAATGCGGAGGGTAAGAGGCCTGGCGCAATGGCATTCACGGTGACGTTGTAGTCGGCTAACTCTCGAGCCATCGATCGTGTCAGGCCAACCAAGCCAGCCTTGCACGCCACATAGGCAGGAGGGCCGCCCGCTACCCAGCATCGCGACACCATGTTGATTACTCGACCACTTGCTTGTCGCTGCCAGTAAGGGGCGACGTGCTGGCAAATCAACGCCGGAGCGCGGAGGTTTACAGCCATCATGTGATCCCACTTCGCGACGTCGAAGTCGTAGATAGAGCCTCGGTGGTTAACGGCAGCGTTGTTGACCACAACGTCGATGCGACCAAACTGCTGACCCACCTGCTCGACCATTTCACGGATCGACGCGGGGATGCCAAGATCAGCCTGGACTGCAACGGCACATTGGTCGGGCGCCAGTTGAAGCTGCTCCAAGAAGCCCTGAGTCGCTTCCAGGTCGATATCAACGGCCGCAATGTGCATTCCATCTTTGGCTAAGCGAATGCAGATTGCCCGCCCCAGTTCTCCAGCGGCGCCGGTGACGAGTGCAACGCGGCGATTTTCATGTGTTGTATTCATGGGCACGGTACCTCAGGGCTTGTTTCGGAAGCGACGGTGGTCATATTCATGTAGCGACGCACAAGATCCCGGTTCCGGGACAGCTTCGATACGTCGGTGTGGCTCGAGTCAAAATCCTCAATTGAGATCCAGTCGTCGAAACCGTTTTTTCGGAGCGTTTTCAGCATCGATTGAAGCGGTAGCACCCCCTCATCCGGCGGGCACCATTCCCAGCGCCAGCCCTCGCCAGGGGCCTGCGGAACGTACGCCACATTTTTAACTTGCACGTGAGCGAGGTAATCGCCCATCAGATCCAGCGACAGCTGCACGTCCTCTCGCCCCTCGATTGCCAGGTTGCCAAGGTCGTAAATGATGCCCAGCTGCCGCGCCGGATAGTGCTCAGCGATTCGCATCGCAAGCGAAGGGCTAGAACAGATGGTTCGTTGGTGGACTTCAAGCGCGAGCTGAATACCTGCTTTTTCGGCGAGCGGGACAATGTCATCGAGGAAGCGGCGCATAGTTGAATAGCCGGCGGCATAACGCTGATTCTCGTAGCCAGGGCCCCAGAGTCGAAGTCGGGCTTGACCTGCTTGAGCGGCTAGGTCGATGAGGAGTCGCGCATTTTCAATGTCCCCGACAGCCAGGTAAGGGCTTAGCCCAAAAATCTCGATGCCGTGCGACTGGCAGTGACGGTAAATGCGATCAATAGCCTGATGAGTCGGAGGCACGGTACAGCGGTTATTGCTTCGCGCGTCCCATGGGCGCCCAGCATCCAGGTTATCGACGTTTGCCACCCGCCATTCCACACCTTGGTAGCCTTCCCGCGCTAAGTGCTCGACAAGGTGTTCGGGGGAAAGCGTAGGCAGCGAAGCGCTGGAGACGCCTAAACGCGGCGTTTTTTGTTGTGTCATATACAGCACCTTAATCACACCCCGAGGTGGTGGGGTGGCTGGATGCTAAATCAAACAGGTGGTTCATTAAATTGATATAAAAGCCACCTTTGGTTAACCTGTGGGTTGATAAACAGAGGTGTTGAATGAAGCCATCACCCATCAGTCTTCGTCATTTCAGGGTGTTCCTCGCAGTCGTTAGCTCTGGCAGCCTTGTGACGGCTGCCAAGCTTCTTCACATCACGCTGTCGGCGGTATCCAAAAGCATCAAGGAGCTTGAGCAGGAACTGGACGCCCAGTTGCTGGTGCGTGGGCGAAAAGGGGTACAACTGACGCAAGCGGGCGAGGCGTTCAGCAAGCATGCCACTCAGACCATGGCCAACTTCCGGCTGGCCATGGAGGAAGTGAAAGATGTGCCCCAAGCACCTCAGGTTTTGAAAGTGGGTGCGTTACCGACTGCTGCTGGTTACATGCTTGCACCTGTCGTAGAGCAGATGCGGCAACGATATCCCCATATTCAGGTGCAGGTCGCTTCCGGTATTTACGATTACCTGGTGGGCAAGCTGAGAACGCGTGAACTCGACTTGATCGTGGGCCGCTTGATCGGACGGGACATGGTAGGTGTGGTGTTTGAAGCACTCTACGAAGAGGATCTGGTGCTTGTGGTACGCAGTGGCCACCCATTGACTCGGCAGCGTCATCTTGGTTTGGAAGATCTGCGCCCCTACACGCTCATCGTTTCGCCGCACGGAACCTTGGTGCGGATCAGCGTCGACAATTTTCTATTATCCAAGGGCGGGGTTGAGGGATTTCAAATACAGGAATCTCTGAGCGAGACATTCTCGCGAGTGTACGTGCAAGATTTCGATGGGGTGTGGTTCGTTCAGCGGGGGGTGGTCGATCTGGATATGCGCATGGGGCTAGTTCAGCAATTGCCGTTCAGCAGCACACTGCTTCGTGCTCCGATAGGATTGACGTCCCCGACAGACCGGCCATTATCAGAGGCGGCCACCGTTTTTGCCGAGCTGTTGAGGCAATGGTGTGCTCAAGTGCAGCCCCAAAACTGAGCGACTGGATGGGCCTCAATATCGACTGGCCTGCAGGAGGTGGTGATGGGGGACGATCCCGCTCGCCCCCGTAGCCTGATACCCGCACGATCTAAATGCACTGGGCATTCAGCGGGTGGAGTGACAAAGCCTTTCTATGATCCGGCGGGCCCTGTTGGCACCGACGTCAACATGAATATCAATCATCTGCCGTTCACCGAATCGACACATGTTCTTGTATTGAGATTCGATAACAACTTTGTCCTCATCAAATGTCATCATGGTTTGCTCAACTACTTTCGCTTTAACTTCTTCGTGATTGCTTTCCGGGTTGGTGGCGATGGTCCAGAAGTAATGGCTAGTGGTTTCGGTTTCCGGGGTCACGCCATGGAAGCCGCGCATGTGGAAGCCGCCCCGCTGCGGATTGTCCAGGGGCTCGGTTCCGGCATCTACAGCGCCGGTCCAAATACGCAAGTGGCTGATATGAAACTCAATTTCCTGCCATCGATCGACTGTGCCCTTGAATGGGTAGGCGGCGACATAGGTCGGAGGTGGGACGGAGTCAGGCATGTGTCGAACAACGCGAACCGAATGGTCGTCACTTTCTACCGTCATCTGGGCATTCATGTGAACGCTGGCGTTGCCGCCAATGGTGCGTAGGTGGACATAGCCCAAATGGCTCAGATCCATCAAGTTGTCGTGTATGAGCTGATAGGGCGCGTCGTAGTGATACACGTCACCCTCAAAAAGATAATGCCCATTCGTGTGAACATCGTAGGCAGGAGGTTCATCGATAGGCTCTGGGTGTTCGGGGCTGCCAAACCAGATCCAAACAATCTGGTCTTTTTCAACCACGTGAAAGGCTGCCACTTTTGCTCTGCTAGGTATTTTTTCCTGGCCGGGGACCTCAATGCATTTACCGGCTTCATTGAACAAGAGACCGTGATAGCCGCAGCGAAGGCCGCTGGCTTCAAGTGTTCCATCAGACAGCGGTAGTGCCCTGTGACAGCATCTGTCTTCGAGTGCCGCCACCTTGCCATCCGCTGTGCGGAACATCACGACTGATGTGTTCAGCAAGGTTCGGCCCACGGGACGATCCTTGAGTTCCCAGCCCAACGCAGCCACATACCATTGATTGAGCGGGAATGTGGAAGGCTTGGCGGGTGCAATATCCTGGGCGAGTGACTGAAGGGGAGAGGCAGTCATGGGAGTCTCCGTTGCAGTGAATGTGTTGGTTAGAGATCAGAGGTCAAGTACGAGTCGAGCTGACTTTGCCCGGGAGCAGCACGGCGTGAAGCAATCATTCCTGGCGTGTTCATCGGCGGTCATGAATTGATCCCTGTGATCCGGGATACCCTCCAGCACGCGTGTCACGCAGGTCCCACACACGCCTTGTTCGCAGGATGTTTGAACTTCAATTCCCGCGTCGTCCAACACCTCGAATACGCTGCGGTCGACTGGAATTTCAAAGGTTCTACCGCTCCTGGCGAGCACTACCTCGAAGGGCGTGTTTGAACCCTGGTCACTGACCTGGCCCGCAAAGAACTCTCGATGCATGCGCGCTTGCGGCCAGCCGGCAGCCTCGCCGGTTTCCAGAATGTGGTTCATGAAGCCAGTGGGGCCGCACACATACAGATGGCAACCTTGATCGACCGTATCGAGAATGGCGGCGGCATTCAGTTTTTGCTGCTGCACGCCGCTGTCATCATGGAAAGTGATGCGGTCCGCGAACGGCGCATGAGCAAGTGCCTTGACGAATGCTGCACGGTCGCTGGAGCGGAAGCAGTAATGAAGCTCGAACTCCAGGCTGCGATGCGAAAGCTCATAAGCCATGGCCAGGATTGGGGTAATACCAATGCCTCCGGCAAACAGCAGATGGCGCTTAGCGCTGTGGTCGAGCTGGAACAGATTGCGTGGCGCACTGATCGTCAGCGTTTGACCTTGCTCTACAGCTGAGTGCATTGCCTGCGAGCCGCCGCGGGAGCTAGGCTCCCTCAGAACACTAATGAGATAGCGATTACGCTCTCGTGGGTCATTGCACAGCGAGTACTGGCGAATGAGCCCGCCTGGTACATGAACGTCGATGTGGGCACCGGCTTCAAAGGGCGGAAGTGATCCGCCATCCAAGGGGCTCAATTCAAAGCTGCAAACACCTTCTGCTTCGATTGCCTTGCGGCTAACGTTGACTTCAAACATGACTCATCCCTCCACATTCAAGCGGCTACTGAAAATTCACAGGTAAATGATCGACCGGGAGGAGGTCAGCCTGGCGCGAATGGCGGCAGCTCTGGCTTGCAGCCAGGCACGCGGGAAGTGACTAGGTGACGGGTGTTCATGGCACTACCTGATAATTATTTTTGTGAGGTGCTGTGACGGCATATCATGCTGGGCTGGCCCCAGCTATCGGTTGAGTAAATCCTCGGATCAATTGGTTGCGGTGTCAACTAATTTTCTCCAAGGCCAATTGAAGGTGTGCTCTCTATGTCCACGGCCCCCCAGCTAGACCTCGCCCGCTATGTGCCCGCGCTGCTGAATTTTCTGTCGAACAAACTCTCCTCAGGGGCTTCGCAGTGCTATCGAAAACACTTCGGGATTGGCGTTGTGGAGTGGAGGATGCTGTCCATGCTGGCAGTGGAAAGCGGGATAACGGCGAATCGTATCTGCCAGGTGATCGGCCTCGACAAAAGTGCTGTTAGCCGCTCTCTACATGCGCTGGAGGTGGCAGGGCGAGTTCGTACGGAAGTAGATCCTGCTGACGGAAGGCGCTACACCGTTTCGCTTACCGAGAGCGGTGTGCAGTTGTACAACCGGGTCTTGATGGTTGCGCTTGAACGAGAGCGTCGCTTGCTGAGCGGCCTCTCGTCAGCCGAAGTCGATACCTTGATCAACTTGCTTGGACGCTTGAACAGCCAGGTCTCTCACGTCAACGACTACGATCCAGAGAACCCCTGAGCGTGATGACAATGATCTTCATCCGTTCGACGACCAAGCTGCACCTGAGATAACACTACCGGCTACCGGCGCCCCCTTCCGGTATCAACCCTCCACGCTGCCTTCGCACATTTGCGCGGGCATACCCCCCCTCGGACCATCGCAACCGCACGATTCAATGCTTGGCCGCAAGTATCGCGATTGCCGATAGGTCACATCCCAACAAGCGATTAGTCAGAGCCCTGCACTGAGGTCAACCTGTTCCCGTCGTCTGGTCTATCCCGCCAGCTGACTTCACCTTGGCAGGTCGATCGCATCGATCCCGTTCGCCTCGTCCTGCCGTGGTGGCAAAGAAAATTGCCAACAAAAACAATAAAAGAGGGTTCGTTCGATGGCTATTCGCTCCATCGCCGCAGCGCGGCGTGCGCCTTTCACTCTGACGCTCGCCACTGCCTTGGTCTGCGGTCTTCCATGTGCCCAGGCGTTTGAAGTGCAGACCGACAACCCTGACCTCAGTCTGCGGTGGGACAACACGCTCAAGTACAGCTCTGCCTGGCGCCTGAAGGACCAAAGCAGCAAGCTCAGCAGCGGCTCGGTGGCGTTGAACCAGGACGATGGCGACCGCAACTTTGACAAGGGCCTGATCTCCAACCGCCTGGATGTACTCTCTGAACTGGACATTGGCTACCGCGAATACGGCGCGCGGATCAGTGGCGCGGGCTGGTTCGATACCGAATACCAGAAAGACAACGACAACAATGACCCGACGCGGGCCAACCAGCGTTCGGTTGCCTACGACGAATTCACCGACGATACCCGCCACTTGCACGGCGGCGACGGCGAGCTACTGGATGCCTTTGTCTACTGGAACGGTGATCTGGCCGACCGCGCGCTCTCGGTACGTCTGGGCCGCCACGGGCTGATTTGGGGTGAAAGCCTGTTCTTCGGCGCCAACGGTATCGCTGGCGGCATGGCACCGGTAGACGTGGTCAAGGCAGTGTCGGTACCCAACACCCAGTTCAAGGAAATCACCCGGCCGGTCAGCCAACTGTCGACCACCTATCAACTGACTAATGCATTGTCAGTCGGCGCTTACTACCAGTTCGAATGGGAAGAAACCCGTTTGCCGGGGGCTGGCAGCTATTTTTCGGTGAGCGACACCATTGGCGAAGGTAACGAGCGGCTGATTGTCGGCGCACCGTTCCCGCCATTTCTGGGCGGCAACCCCGGCAGCCCGGCAGCCTTTTTCCACGGCAACGACAAAGAAGCCAAGAGCTCGGGGCAGGGCGGCCTGCAGTTGCGCTACACCGCCGACACCGTTGAGTACGGCCTTTACGCCATCCAGTACCACGACAAATCTCCCAAGCTGTACTTGAAGCCAAGCGCTACCGGACCGAACTTCGCCACTGGCCAGATCGGCGAATACTACTGGGTCTATCCCGAAGAGATCCGTGCACTGGGCGCAAGCTTTGCCACCACGCTGAATGAGTACAGCTTCGCCGGTGAAGCCTCCATGCGCTGGAATATGCCGCTGGTTTCCAACGGCCAGACCGTTACGCCGGGCATGGTTGCCGACAATGACGACCATCCGCTTTATGCCGTGGGCCGCACGGCGCACCTGAACCTCAACATGCTGGCGTCGCTGGGCCCCTCGTTCATCGCCAATGAGGCAAGCCTGGTCGGCGAAATCGCTTGGAACCGCTTGCTCAGTGTCACCAAGAACCGTGCTGCGCTGGATCCGAGCGCTACCGACGACGGCGTTGGCATCAAGCTGGTGTACAGCCCGACATATCGGCAGATTTTCCCTGGCATCGACCTCAGTGTGCCAGTGGGCGTCAGCTACTTCCCCATGGGCAAATCGGCGGTGATCAGCAGCTTCGGCCCGGACCGCGGTGGCGATTTCAACATCGGCTTGAGTGCAACCTACCTGGACCGAGTCACCTTCGGCCTGACCTACACCCACTACTACGGCCCAGAGGACACCAACCTCAACGCCGCCAGCCAGTTTACGTTCAAACAATCACTGAAAGACCGGGACTACCTGGCCTTCTCGGTCAAAACAACATTCTGAGGGGACGCGTGCATGAACATTCCTTTCTCACTCAAGCACTTTTGTGTGGCCCTGCTCGGCGCTGCCGCGCTCAGTTTGCAACCCGTGCAAGCCGCTGGCCCGGATGATCTGGGCAAGCAACTGACGCCGCTGGGCGCTGAGCGCGCCGGTAACGCCGACGGCAGCATTCCGGCCTGGGACGGCGGCTACACCAAGGTGGACCCCGCGTTCAAAGAGGGTGGCAAGCGCGGCGATCCGTTTGCCGCTGACAAACCGCTGTTCAGCATCACTAGCAAGAACATGGACCAGTACGCGGCCAAACTCAGCGATGGCACCAAAGCCATGTTCAAGCGTTACCCGGATACCTATCGCATCGACGTTTATCCAACCCGGCGCAGCGCTGCAGCTCCGCAATGGGTGTACGACAACACCCTGAACAATGCCAAGCACGCCAAGCTGGTGCAAAGCAGTGCAGGCCTTGTGCCCGAAGGTGCCTACGGCGGTATTCCGTTCCCGATCCCGAAAGACGGCACAGAGGCGATGTGGAACCACATCCTCAACTGGCGCGGCACGTCACTGGCGATGGATTTCCGGCATTACTTGATCACCGCCGATGGCGCCCAAGTACTGACCACTGACGGCAAAGCGGTGCAGGAGATGCCGTATTACTACAAGGATGGTAACGCCGCCAGCTTCGACGGTGACTATTGGCTGTTCCGCCTGCTCAACGTTGGCCCGCCATTGCGGGCAGGCGAACAAATCATGGGACGTACCAACCTCAATGGCGACAAGTCAGAGGCCCACGTCTACCTGACCGGTCAGCGACGAGTGCGCAAGCTGCCCAACGCCTGCTGCGACACCCCTACGCCGGCGACTGCAGGCGTGATGTCGTTCGATGAGCTGAGTGTGTTCCAAGGTCGGCTGGACCGCTTCAACTGGAAGTTGGTGGGCAAGCAAGAGATGTACATCCCCTACAACACCAACAAGGTCCAGGCTGCCGGCAAGCCTGAAGACCTGTTCGACAAACATCACCTGAACCCCGACCAAGTGCGCTGGGAGCTCCATCGTGTGTGGGTGGTAGACGCCGAACTTGCTCCCGGCAAGCGTCACCAGTTGCCCAAAGGGCGGTACTACCTCGACGAGGACACATGGCAAGCCATGCTCGGTGACCGCTGGGACGCCAATGGCCAGTTGGCCAAGACCCTGTGGTCGCTGCCCGCGGTGATGCCAGACCTACCGGCGGTGGCCCAGTTGTCTTCGGGCTTCTATGACCTGGTGTCCGGTGCCTGGTTCATCCAGAACGTTTACACCGGCAAAGCTCAGCAGTACGCCTCGGTCGAACGTTACAAACCTGCTGAATTCTCACCTGCCGCAATGGCCGGGCGGGGCGTGCGCTGACGATGTTCAGGGGAGGGTGCATAGCGCCTTCCCCTCCTGCGACAGAATCGAGGTAGATATGAACACACTGCGTCAGTTGAGTGGCCTGTTGTTGGCCCTCCTTATGCCCTTTGCGCCTTATTGCCTGGCTCAAGGGCTGGTGGTCGGCGACGTACTACAGAGCCCGGCGGCCAAGGTTGCCAACCCTCAGCGCGGGGTTTTCACTGCCCTGGCCTTGGCGGGCCAGCGCCTGGTGGCGGTAGGTGAACGCGGTCTGATCCTGCTATCCGATGACAACGGCGAGCATTGGCGTCAAGCCCGCGTGCCGGTATCGGTGGGGCTCACCGCAGTGCAGTTTGCCGATGCCAATGTCGGCTGGGCCGTGGGCCATGGCGGTGTAGTACTGGGGACTGGCGACGGTGGCGAAAGCTGGAGACTTCAGCTCGATGGCCTGCGTGCAGCGCAGCTTGAATTGCAGGCAGCGCAAAGCGCGCTGTCGACCCAGGCGGATGACGAAGTGGCGCAAGTACGCGTACAAACCGCCGAACGCCTGCTTGCTGAAGGGCCCGACAAACCACTCCTGGCGCTGTCAGCCCGTGACACCAAGCATGTGCTGGTGGTTGGTGCCTACGGCCTGGCTTTGCGCAGCGATGACGGCGGCGCTAGCTGGCATTCAGCGATGGGCCAGATCGATAACCCAATGGGCCTGCACCTGTATGCCGTGGCGTACCAAGGTAATGACTTGGTGCTGGCCGGCGAGCAGGGCTACTTAGCGCGGGCGCTGGACGGTGAACACTTCGAACAGATAAGCAGCCCCTATGCCGGCACGCTGTTCACCTTGGCAACGCGCGGCGACGGTGCACTGCTCATTGGCGGGCTCAAAGGCCACGCGTTTGTCCTGGCGCCCGGTGCCGAGCGCGCCGAAGCGTTGCCGACCCTGGCGCCGGTGTCCTTCAGTGATGCCAGTGTTCTAAACGATGGTCGCGTGCTGCTGGCCAATCAAGCGGGCGGATTGTTTGCAAGCGCTCCCTCGGGATTCACCCCGGTCTCCGAATCATTGCGCAAACCGGTCTCAGGCATCGTCCAGGCCGCCGATGGCAGCCTCGTTGCCGCGGGGTTCTCCGGGCTTTCGCGCCTGCCACAGCCCACCGTTTCCGCTTCGGAGTGAGTCAATGAATTCCGCTCGCCAAACCCTGTCATCCGCGTCCGATAACTTCGATCCTCGCTCTGGATCGCTGATCGAACGCGCACTGTTCAATCACCGCCATTGGGTGCTGTTGCTGTGCTTGCTGACCACCGTGCTGCTCGGTTGGCAGTCGGGCCGCCTGGAGCTCAATGCCAGCTTCGAGAAGATGATCCCCACCGGGCACCCCTACATCGCCAACTACCTGGACAACCAGAAGGAGTTGTCCGGCATCGGCAATGCGGTGCGTATCGCCGTCACCAACCGCCACGGTGATATCTACGACGCCCATTACCTGCGTACCCTGCAGGCGCTGAGCGACCAGATCTACCTGTTGCCGGGTGTTGACCGCGCCTACATGAAATCGCTGTGGACGCCTGCCACCCGTTGGGTTTCGGTGACCGAAGAGGGCCTGGACGGCGGCCCGGTGATTCCTGATGAATACGATGGCAGCCCGTCATCGCTGGGCGAACTGCGGCGCAACGTGCAATTGTCCAACGAGATCGGTCAATTGGTAGCCTTCGACCAGCGCTCCAGTATCATCTACGTGCCGCTGATGGCGCGCACGCCCGATGGCAAGCCGTTGGACTACCGGGTGTTGTCCGATCAGTTGGAGACCCTGCGGGCGAAGTACCAGAGCGACAGCGTCGATATCCACATCACCGGTTTCGCCAAGAAAGTCGGTGACCTGATCGAAGGCCTGGAGCAGATCCTGCTGTTCTTCGCTGTTGCCATCCTGATCACCACGGTGGTGCTCTACGGCTACACGCGTTGTGTGCGCAGTACCTTGCTGGTGGTGTTCTGCTCGCTGGTGGCGGTGGTCTGGCAGCTTGGCCTGCTGCCCCTACTGGGCTACGAGCTGGACCCCTATTCGGTGCTGGTGCCGTTCCTGGTGTTCGCCATTGGCATGAGCCACGGCGCGCAGAAAATGAACGGCATCATGCAGGACATCGGTCGCGGTATGCACCGCGTGGTGGCTGCGCGTTTCACCTTCCGCCGACTGTTCCTCGCAGGCCTCACTGCGCTGCTGTGCGACGCCGTGGGCTTTGCCGTTTTGATGCTTATCCAGATCCAGGTGATCCAGGACCTGGCGATCATCGCCAGCATCGGTGTGGCCGTGCTGATCTTCACCAACCTGATCCTGCTTCCGGTGCTGCTCTCCTATGTCGGCGTCAGTCCTAACGCTGCTGCGTTGAGCCTTAGAAGCGAGCGGGCCGAGGAGGGGGGCCAGGTGCGTCATGCATTCTGGCGCTTCCTTGACCTGTTCACCCGCAAGCCCTGGGCCGCCGTCTGCGTGGTTGTCAGCCTGGTGATGGCAGTGCTCGGCTTCCTGGTCAGCCTGAACTTGGCCATCGGCGATCTTGACGCCGGGGCCCCGGAGTTGCGCGCCGACTCGCGCTACAACCTGGACGATGCCTTCATGACCCGCAGTTACGGGGCCAGCAGCGATCTTTTCGCGATCATGGTGCGTACACCAAACAGCGCCTGCGCACGCTACGACATCCTGCGCAAGGTCGATGAGCTTGACTGGCAACTGCGCAGCCTGCCGGGCGTGGACTCGACCAACTCGCTGGCGCTGCTCAACCGTCGGATGCTGGTGGGTCTCTCCGAAGGCAGCCCGAAGTGGTACGAACTGCAGAACAACCAGGCGATGCTCAACATGATCACCGCCAGCGCGCCGCGCGGGCTGTACAACGAGTCGTGCAACTTGCTCACGCTCTATGTCTACCTCTCCGACCACAAGGCGCAAACGCTGACCCGGCTGGTGGAGCACGTCGAAGCCTTCGCCGCTGCCAACGACACCGACGAAGTCAAATTCCAGTTGGCTGCCGGTAACGCCGGGATCGAGGCCGCTACCAACATCGTGGTCAAGGAGGCCAATCGCGAGATGCTGTTCTGGGTCTACGGCGCGGTGATCTTGCTGTGTCTGATCACCTTCCGCTCCTGGCGCGCCACCCTCTGTGCGGTGATTCCGCTGATGCTTACCTCCATTCTCTGCGAGGCGTTGATGGTCTGGCTGGGCATCGGCGTCAAGGTCGCCACCTTGCCGGTGATCGCCTTGGGCGTGGGCATTGGCGTCGACTACGCGCTGTATGTGATGAGCATCATGCTTGGCCACCTGCGCCAGGGCGCCAGCCTTTCCGAAGCCTATTACCGCGCGCTGGTCTCCACCGGCAAGGTGGTGATGCTCACTGGCGTGACCCTGGCCATCGGCGTCGGCACCTGGATCTTCTCGCCCATCAAGTTCCAGGCCGACATGGGCGTGCTATTGGCCTTCATGTTCGTCTGGAACATGGTCGGCGCATTGTTGCTGTTGCCAGCGCTCGCCTATTTCCTACTGCCAGCGACCCGCCGCAGCGATGCAGTCGTCGCCGCCGAGCCAGTCGCCGATATGCAGCCCGCCAAGGCCGCCGCCACGGGTCGCCCGTTGTTGCTGGATACCGCCACCCGCTGACCTTCGCCCCAACAACAAGAGCACATGGGTATGACACCACTGATCGAGACCTTGCAAACCCTCTGGCTCGCACTGCCGCGCGGCCTACAGACGGCCATGGAGGCGCACTGCAATGAGCACTGAGCGCCAGGCGGGTTTGCCGCAATCCTTGTTGCTACTGTTTGGCAGCTGTTTGCCGGTGCTGGGCGCGGTGCTGCTGGCACCGGTACTGCCGCGCATGCAGGCGCATTTTGCCGATACACCCGGCGCCGAAGTGCTGGTGCCCATCAGCCTGACTATTCCTGCATTGGTGATCGCGCTTCTGGCGCCTTTTGCCGGTGTCATCGCCGACCGTCTGGGGCGCAAGCCGCTGTTGCTGGCCTCGATGATGCTTTACAGCCTCTGCGGGCTGCTGCCGCTGTGGCTTGAGTCGCTGCTGGGTATCGTCATCAGCCGTGCAGGCCTGGGCCTGGCGGAGGCTGGCATCATGACCTGCTGCACGACGCTGATGGGTGACTACTACCAGGGCGGGCGGCGCGAGCGCCTGTTCGCCCTGCAGATGGTCGCCACTTCGCTTTCGGCGGCAGTGTTCATCGCCTTGGGCGGCGCACTTGGGCAAAACGACTGGCGTCTGCCTTTCGTGCTGTACGGCGCCGGCCTGTTGCTCCTGCCGCTGATGGCAATGCTGCTTTGGGAGCCGAAGGTCGCTGAAGCCGCGGCGTTGTCTGGCAAGGCTGAAGACTTCCCGTGGCGCAGGCTCTTGCCGTTGTACCTGCTCACCGTACTGGCGGGCATCAGCCTATTCATCGTGCCGGTGCAAGCCGGTTTCCTGCTCACCTTGCTGCACGTCGACTCGCCCCAGCAGATCGGCATGACCATGGGCGCCAACCAGCTCGGCGTGCTGGCCGGTGCACTGAGCTTCCGCCTGCTCAACGCCCAGCGCCGGCAACACCTGCTGCTGCTGGCTTTCGCCACAGCCGGGGGCGGTGGGCTGCTGATGGCCACCACCGACAATCCAGCGCTGGTGGTGGTTGCGGTGCTGATCAATGGCCTGGGCATCGGATTGATGCTGCCGACCCTGATCACCGGGGTGATGAGGCAGGTTGATTTCACCCAGCGCGGCCGCGCCACCGGAGGCTTCACCGCGGCCCTATTCGCCGGCGAGTTCATCAGCCCTCTGGTGGTGCTGGGCCTCAATGGCGGCGTGGTCGCCCAATTGCCTGGCGCCCTGACCGTGGTGGCTGTCGCCCAGTTGCTGCTGGCGATCGCCTGCGTGGTGCTGGCGAAGTGTTTCCGTTCGCGCGGCGCTGGCGCTACCACCACGCCTGATCACATCTAGAGGTAGCCATGCCCCTCGTGACGGCAATTGATTGAAAGGAGTTTTCATGCAAGCACTTCCCCCATTCCAGCGCGTGGTCACCGGCCATGACAAGGAGGGCCGGGCCGTGGTCACCCTGGCAGGCCCTACGCCCAACAACTTCCCGCTCAAGGCGGTGCCCGGCACCCTGTTCTATGAGGTCTGGAACAGCAGCGTCAGCCCGGCGCTGCTGGACAATGGCGCCGACCCAACCGACAAGCCCCTGCAGCTTTCCCCCGGCGACCAGGGCAGTGTTATCCGTGTGGTGGATATCCCGCCGGACAGCGTGCAGAACCAAGTTAGCGCCGAGGAGGCCGCCGCGGCCTTCGCCGAGATCGGCCAAGCCCATGCAGGCACTGGCAAGGCCGACTCCAGGCACAAGCTCATGCACCGCACCGAAACCCTCGACTACGGCCTCGTCACCGAGGGTGAGGTGTGGCTGGTGCTCGACGGCGAGGAAGTCCACCTCAAACGCGGCGACATCGTGGTCCAGCGCGGCACCAACCATGCCTGGAGCAACCGCACCGAGAACATGGCGCGGATGGTCTTCATCCTGCTTGACGGCCGCTACGCCCCCGAACTCAAGGAGATGCTGCAATGAAGCTTGCCACACTCGACGACGGCAGCCGCGACGGCCGCCTGCTACTGGTTTCCTGTGACTTGAGCCGTGCGGTGGACGCCGCCGATATCGCCCCCACGTTGCAAGCGGCCGTGGATGACTGGCCGAACGTGGAGGCCGACTTGCGCGGCCGCTATGATGCCCTTAACAAAGGTGAACTCGCCGGTGCCTTCGACTTCGAACCCAACCGCGTGATGGCGCCGCTGCCGCGTGCCTGGCAATGGCTGGACGGCTCTTGCTTCCTCAGCCACGGCGAGCTGATGCAGCGAGCGTTCAACCTTGCGCCCATCGAAGGCGTAGAGTCCACGCCGCTGATGTACCAGGGCGCTGGCGACGACTTCCTTGGCCCGCAGCAAGACATTGCACTGCCTAGCGAGGCCCACGGCATCGACTTCGAAGGCGAGTTCGCCGTGCTGGTGGACGAGGTGCCCATGGGCTGCACGGCCGAACAGGCACTGAAGCATATTCGCCTGGTACTGCAGGTCAACGACGTCAGCCTGCGGGCGTTGGCACCACGGGAGATGAAGACCGGCTTCGGCTTCGTCCAGGCCAAATCCTCCTCCAGCTTCGCCCCGGTGGCCGTTACCCCAGACGAGTTGGGAGGTGCCTGGCGCGACGGTCGCGTGCACCTGCCGCTGAACGTGGAGTGGAACGGCCAGTGGTTTGGCCACCCGCATGGCGGCGCCATGCACTTCGGCTTCCACCAGTTGATCGCCCATGCCGCACTGACCCGTCGCCTTGGCGCCGGCAGCGTGATTGGCTCTGGCACCGTTTCCAATGCCGACCGCAGCGTGGGATCGGCGTGTATTTCCGAGCGCCGCGCCATTGAAATGATCGAACACGGTGCGCCGCGCACCGGCTTTCTGCAATTCGGTCACCGCATTCGCATGGAGGCGCGCAACACGGATGGTTCGCCGTTGTTCGGTGCCATCGACCAGCAGGTAGTCCAGGCAGCCCCGCCATGCGCGTGATGATTACCGGAGCTGCCGGTTTCCTTGGACGCTTGCTGGTGCAACGACTGCTCGACAAGGGCCAACTGCGAGGCCAGCCGTTGGAAGCGCTGGTGTTACTGGATCAGCAACTGGAGGGTTTTCCTTCCGACCCGCGCCTGCGCTTGCTCGCCGGCAGCATCGCAGAACCGACCCTGTTACGCCGCGCCCTGGCCGATGGCGTGGATGTCGTGTTCCATCTGGTGAGCGTCCCCGGCGGCGCAGCCGAGGAGCACTATGCATTGGGCCGGCAGGTGAACCTGCTGGCGACCCTGGAACTGCTCGACCAGTTGCGCAACGTTGCGCGGCCACCGGTGCTGGTCTACGCCAGCAGCGTGGCCGTGTACGGCGCGCAACTACCGGCACGCATGGACGAGCAGTGGATGCCGCGTCCGGCGCTGTCTTATGGCGCGCACAAGGTCATGGTGGAAACCCAGCTCAATGACCTCGCCCGCCGTGGCGAGGTAGATGGCCGCGCATTGCGGCTACCGGGCATCGTCGCAAGGCCCCGCGAGCCGAATGGCTTGCGTTCGGCCTTCATGAGCGACCTGATGCACGCCCTTGCCGCGGGAGAAAACTATTGCTGCCCGGTATCGCCGAAGGCCACCGCCTGGTGGATGTCGGCGCGTTGCTGCGTCGACAACCTGCTGCATGCCGCCGAACTGCAAAACCCCGGCCCTCAGCGGGTGTGGCAGTTGCCAGTGCTGCACCTGGCCATGGACCAAGTGGTCGAGGCTCTGGCCGAGGCTTTCGGCGACGACCGTCGGGCCTTGGTGAGCTACCAGCCGAACGCGGACCTGGAGGCGTTGTTCGGCCGCTATCCGCCTTTGCGTACCCCGCAATCGCGAGCCCTGGGATTTCATCACGATGGCTCTGCCCAAACCCTGGTGCGTAACGCCCTTAGCCTGAGCCAACGCCCGCGCCATGCGCGCGCGTCATTACAAACCCTTTGAGACCTGCTGCCATGACCCTTGCCCGTAAACGCCGCCTCGTCGATCTCTCGGTAACGCTGGACAACAACCCCTACACCGACCCGCCGCCGCTGCTGCCCAAGATCGACTACATGGACCACCAGCAGGGTTGGCCAGAAATGGCCGCGATGTTCCCTGGCCTGTCCCTGGACCAGATGCCGGGGCACGAGTCGTGGGCAGCAGAGCGCCTGTCGATCACCACCCACAGCGGCACTCACATGGATGCGCCTTGGCACTACGCCTCTACCACCGATGGCGGCAAGCCGGCGTTCGGTATCGATGAGCTGCCGCTGGAGTGGTGCCTGCAAGCGGGAGTGAAGCTGGACTTTCGCCACCTGCCCGACGGCCATGTGGTGACTGGCGCCGAGGTGCACGCTGAGCTTTCGCGTATCGGCCATGAGTTGCAGCCGCTGGACATCGTGCTGGTGAACACCCGTGCCGGCAGCCTGTTCGGCGAGCCGGGGTATCTGGAAGCAGGCGTCGGCATGGGCCGTGAAGCCACCCTCTACCTGCTGGAGCGCGGCGTGCGAGTCGTGGGTACCGACGCTTGGAGCTGGGACGCACCCTTCAAGTACACCCGCGAACGCTTCGCCGCGAGTGGCGATGCGTCGATCATCTGGGAAGGCCACAAGGCTGGGCGCGACATCGGCTACGGCCAGATGGAGAAACTGGCCAACCTTGATAGCCTGCCGGCCAGCGGCTTTTTGGTGTCTTGCTTCCCTTACAAGATCAAGCATGCCTCGGCCGGCTTTGTCCGCGCCGTGGCCATCTTCGAAGAATAAGAACAGGAGCAACTCCCCATGCGATTACGCGTACTGTTGGCGGCCCTAGCGTGCCTTGCGCCAGTGCTCGCCGATGCGGCCGAGCGCCCCAATATACTGCTGATCGTGGCCGATGACCTGGGCTACTCCGACCTCGGCGCCTTCGGTGGTGAAATTGCCACACCGAGCCTCGATCACCTGGCGGCCAGTGGTCTGCAGCTGACCAGCCTGTACGCTGCGCCGACCTGTTCGCCGACCCGATCCATGCTGATGTCCGGCACCGACAATCACCTGGCCGGGCTGGGTACCATGGCCGAAGGGATGCAGCCATTCCAGCGAGGCAAGCCAGGCTATGAGGGCTACCTCAACCAACAGGCGCACTCCATCGCCGGCCTGTTGCGCGATGGTGGTTACCGTACCGCCATGGTCGGCAAGTGGCACTTGGGCCTGGCCCCGGAGCAGGGCCCGGACCGTCGTGGCTTCGAGCAGTCTTTCACCCTGCTCGAAGGGGGTGGGGTGCACTTCAAGCCCGCCCCTGGCTCGACCGCGAAGATCGAACAACTCTCTTACCGCGAGAATGGCAAGCCAGTGGAGCTTCCGGATGACTTCTATTCCACGGACTTCTATACCGACAAGTTGCTGGCGTATCTGAAGGCGGGGCAGGGCAGTGGCAAACCCTTCTTCGCGTATGCGGCTTACACCTCGCCACACTGGCCGTTGCAAGCACCGCAGGCTTACCTGGATAAATACCGCGGTCGCTACGACGGCGGCTACGACGCGGTTCGCCAGGCGCGAATCGAGCGCATGAAAGAAAAAGGTCTGCTGCCTGCCGACTTCCAGAGCGCCGCGCCGCTCCCGGTCACCCCGCAGTTGCCTGGCTGGGACCAACTGGACCCCCAGCGCAAGCGCATCGAGGCGCGCAAGATGGAGATCTACGCCGCGATGGTGGACAACCTCGACCACAACGTCGGTCGCCTGCTGGAATACCTGCAGACCAGCGGCCAGATGGACAACACCTTGATCGTTTTCATGTCCGACAACGGCCCCGCTGGCGAACGCCACGAGCAGTACTACCCCGCGGCGCCGAATACCGACAACCGCCTGGAGAATCTCGGCCGACGCGGGTCGCAGATCGACTACGGGCTGCGCTGGGCAGAGGTGAGCGCGGCGCCACTGCGGCTGTTCAAGGGCAGCACCGCCGAAGGCGGTATCAGCGTGCCGGCCATCGTACAATTGCCGGCCAGCCTGCGTCGTCAGGGGCTGGAACGTGGTGTGGCACGGGTGGATGACCTAGCGCCGACCTTCCTCGCCCTGGCGGGTCTGCCGGACCCGGGTGACCAGTACCAAGGCCAGCCCAAGCATCCCATCACCGGCCGCTCCATGCTGCCGATGCTCGAAGGCAAAGGCCGGGCTGAGCCGGTAATGGCCGGTGAGCTGTTTGGCAGCCGCTATTACCGTGAAGGTAACCTGAAACTCCTGGGCCTGGTGCCCTGGAGCATGCCGGGCCAGCCCCAGCCACCGTTGCGTTGGCAGTTGTTCGACTTGTCGCACGATCGCGGCGAGCAGCACGACCTCTCCGCCAGCCAGCCGGAAACGACGCAACGCTTGCAGCAGGCCTGGCAGGACTACGCCCGCCGTGTCGGAGTGGTCGCACCGCCTCTGGCCAATGCCCCATGAGGCGCCAGCTCTTCGTCGTCGGTTGCTTGAGTGTGCTGGCCCTGGCGACGGTAGCTGCGCGGCCGCCCACCAGCCTGCCCTTGGGCAATGTCGCCGGCTGCGAGGCCTACGGTGGCTTGCCGGCGGGTTGGGGCAACGACCCGCTGGCCGGGATGGTCCGCGTCAGCGGCGGGCGTTTTACCCCCGGCACTGATGGGGGTTACCCGGATGAGCGACCGTTCGCCGCAGTGCACGTCGGCGACTTCTGGATCGATCGCACCGAAGTTACCCGCGCGCAGTTCGGCGCCTTTGTCGAGGCTACCCATTACATCACCGAGGCTGAGCGCTCCGGTGGCGCCGCGTTGTTCCACGTACCGCTGGACACGGCCAGCGACGTGTCGGCGTTGCCTTGGTGGCGTTACGTAAGGGGGGCTGACTGGCGCCACCCATCGGGCCCGGGCGGGCCGTTGGCCAACCTAGACCAGTACCCAGTGACCTTGGTCACCCTGGCGGACGCCCAGGCCTACGCACAGTGGCGCGGCAACGACCTTCCCAGCGAGGCCGAGTGGGAATATGCAGCGCGCGGCGTTGCCCCCTCGCAACGTCTCGGCGAGGAACCACGCGACAGCAGCGGCCAGCCCGCCGCAAATTACTGGCAGGGCGTGTTCCCAGTGCATGACGCAGCCGAGGACGGTTTCGCTGGCGTTGCCCCAGTGGGCTGTTTTGCCACCAACGCCACTGGGCTGTTCGACATGATCGGCAATGTTTGGGAATGGACGGCAGATGCCCAATGGGGGCCGCTGATCAGCCACGCCAATGGCGATCCGAGCCAATTGCGTAGCGCGCTTGCACCGTCGCGTCCCCAGGTCATCAAGGGTGGCTCCTACCTTTGCGCCGCGTCCTATTGCGCCCGCTATCGCACGGCGGCACGTGAGCGCCAGGATGCGGACCTGGCGACCTCTCATGTGGGCTTTCGCACCATTCGCCGTATCCCGCCAACAACCTTGACCCACTCCGAGTGGTAGGGTAGTACAAGCAGTCTGAATGCCCCCTCGCCAACCGGTTTGCCGGGAAACGAAGAGCGGGTCGCCCCAGGGTATAGGGGGCGACCCGCTCACGGCGTGTCAGCGTTCGTGGAGTCACCCACCCTCAATGTTTGGGTGGCGGGCCGCCAGGGGCCCATTTTTCCTGGTAGTGGAAGAGGAAGTACTGCGAATTGTCGGCACCGGGCGCTGCAACCCGCGCGGTCCAGCGCTCGTCATGCAGGTCCATGTCGGCGTCGTATTCCACGTGGCAGCCCATGGGGCTGTTGAAGTACCAGAACCAGTTGGACCCCAGCTGGTGACGCCCTGGCCCCCAGAACGACTCATAGCCTTTCTCGACGAAGCGGGTACCGGCAATCATCACCTCGGTTGGGCCACCCATGTGGAAGGTAAAGTGTTCGATACCTTTCATGAACGGCGGCGTCTGGATCAGGAACAGGGTGTGGTGGTCCTGGGTGCCAACCGGGCGCAGGAAGGGGCCGGTGTCGACGAAGCGGTCGGTGCAGACAAAGCCCAGGCGGGTGTAGAACGCTTCAGCCTTGGCCTGGTCAGGCACGAAATAGACCACATGCGACAGGCTGCGTGGCAAAGCCGGCATGTCGTCGCTGGCGCCCAGCGAGTTGATGGCGCGGCCCAGCTGTGCGCCGGGGGCGTTGCTTATTTCGCCGGGCATCGCCAAAGGGCGGCGCAGGGTGATGCGAAAACCCAGGGCGAAGCCCATGTCGTCCACCACGCGCAAAACGCCGTCCTCCCCACGCACAACGGTGCGGTCCTTGGAAAGTTCGGCCTCGATGGCCTGCAGGGTGGCTTCGTCGGCTACGCCGTAAACGGTTTCGCGCAGGGTGTTCGCGGTCTCCATGGCCTTGGGCAGGCGTGGGTCGTCGCGGTGGCGAATTTCGATGCCTGTGCCGTCCAGGGCCTCGAGGTAGCCGCCGGCTTCGTCCAGCTTGCCCGGCTTCAAACCGTAGTCGGTGAGGTATTGCACGCAGGCGTCGACGTTGTCGACGCCGAATACAAGGTAATCAGGTCCGATGATTTTCATGGTCGGTTTCTCTTCTTGTCTATCAGGCGGTACGACCACCGAGGTTTTCGGCGACCCAGTCGGCGATGTACTGGCCGGCGTTAATGGAGTTATCGAAGCTGGAGTGCTGCACACCGCCTTCGCGCGGGGTGAAGATCTTGAGTTCGCGCTTGGGGCTATTGACCAGTTGTTCATAGGTGCGGTGGGCCCATTTGAGCGGGATCTGTGAGTCCTGCTCGCCATGGGTGACCAGGAAAGGCACCTTGATCCGCTCCACGACGCCGTCCAGGTGGACGTTTTCGGCGATGGTCATGAATTCGTCGATGTTTTTGCCGCCCCAGACCCAGCGCACGTGCTCCCAGTAATGCGGCACCGGGAAGCTGCCTTCGCGTTCCAGGCGGCGCTTTTGCACGTCGCGCCAGTCGTGGTTGGCGCCCCACACCACGCCACAGGCAAAGCGCGGCTCGAAAGCCACCACACGCGGGCAGTAGTAGCCGCCCAGCGACACGCCTTCGCAGCCGATGCGCTTGGGGTCCACATCCGCACGGGTTTCCAGCCAGTCGAACACGCGGCTGCCCCAATGCTCGGCGTCATAACGGGCTTTCAGGTCGTGCAGGCGCAGGGCTTCGCCGGTGCCCGGCTGGTCGATAACCAGCGATGACACGCCCCGCTTGGCGAGCCAGGCCGGCAGGCCAACCCGGTATTTCATTTCTTTCGTGGAGTCCAGGCCGTTGAGTTGCAGCAGTAGAGGCGCCGGCCCCTGTACGCCTTCGGCACGGATGAATAGCCCGGAAATGACTTTGCCCTCATAGGGGATCTCGACCCGCTCGCAGTTCTCGCCGGAGAGCGCGATGCCGCGGGCGAAGGTGTCGAGGAAGCGTTGGTAAAGCTCCATGCGACCTGGGGCGCCGTGAGCTTGAAGCCGTTCACCTGTGAGGTAGTAGGTTGCGGCACGGTTGTACTTTTCGCCGGCCGAAAGCAGGCGGCCTTTCTCTTCGTCCTCGCGGGCCAGGTCACAGAGTTTGTCGGCCGTCTTCGACCAGGCTTCTCGAAAGGCGCGGGTTCCGGCGGCGTCAGGTTGCTTGGCGGCTTCCTGAAGCGGTTCGCACATTTCGACGATTTCACCGATGCGCGCGCCCATCTCAATAGCGAGGTTTACTGAGAGGTTCCAAACGTAGTTGGTGGGGAAATAGCGGAACATATTGTTGTTTTTCCTTCTTCTGGTCCTGGCCGCCATCGACCCTGCATAGCCAGGGCTATCGCCCGAGGCGCTGTTCGCAGATCGGCAGGGCTCAAGTCGGGCAACCCGGTGTGAACGCTCCCGCATCAGGCAGTGGCGCGGGCGTCGGCCGCCCCTTGGGGCAGCTTGCGCAAGCTCGCATGGGCCAAAGGATTGGACAAATCGCTTGTTCGGATGCCAGCTATCGGATTGCGAGATACCTGGCGTGCCGCCGTGACGGCAGGCATGGCGAACGCTGAGGGCACGCATCGCCAGTATCGATTGGTTGGCGCATCCGGGATGGGGCCGTAGCGGGACCCCGAATGCCGAGGGGCTCAAGCGGTAACGGCAGACTCTGGGCGGCTGACCATCTCCGTCAGCTTTTCGCGCAGCCAGCGCAGCATGGGGTCACGGTCCAGGCTGCGGTGCCAACTCATGTATTCCTGCATGGCCGGCAGCTCCACCGGCGGCGGCAAGATGCGCAGCGGCAGGTTGCGTGCATAAAGCCGTGCCAGGCGGCTGTGCATGGTGGCGATGCGTTGGGTCCCAATGACCAGTTGCGCCAAGGTATTGAAGTCGTGGGTGATGACTTCCACGCGGCGTTTGCAGCCGTATTGGCTCATGAACCACTCCTCTATGCCGGGCGTACGGCTGCGCCCGAAGGCGACGCCGACATGGCCCAGCTCAAGGTAGCGTTCCAGTGTCAGGCGCTCGCCGATGCTGTGGTTCTCTGCGCACACCACGCAGACGTGCTGTTCGTCGAACAAGAGCTGTGAGGGGTGCTCCTTAACGATGAAGTGCTCTGGCGCGATCATCAGGTCCACTTCGCCGCGCATGAGCATTTCCATGGCGGTCTGGCCGGGGCTGATGAGTTCGAAGGTGATGTTCGGGGCTTCGTGGTTGATCTCGCGAATCGCTTCGGCGAACAGCACGCTGATCAGGTAGTCCGAGGCCATGATGCGGAAGTGACGTTTACTCTCGGAGATGTCGTGCACCGGTTTGGCGGTGATGGAGGTCTGGATTTTCAGCAGTACGTCGCGAACCGGTAACGCCAGTTCCTTTGCCAGTGGGGTGGGCATCATCTTGCGGCCCACCTGCACTAGCAGGTCATCTTCGAAGTAGGTCCGCAGGCGTCCGAGCACACCGCTGGTGGCCGATTGGGTCATGTGCAGGCGGGTGGCGGCACGGGTGATGTTCTGCTCTTCGAGCAGTACATCCAGCGCCACCAGGAGGTTCAAATCCAGGTGTTTAAAGCGCATCACGGGCATCTCTTGTTGTATTTATTTTCGCGATACCCTGCATCCCGACTAACGATTAGTCAAATTGTTCCTGCGTTCCTAGCCTGTGCTCCTAAGGGCCTCTCTGTTGTTGTGCTATCCAGCCGCGCTGGCGTGGTCCCGGTCAAAACACTGTTAATGCTCGGGTTGTCACGCTCGCGATCGACCCTGCGCTCCCACAACAAGAACAAGGATTCATCCATGAGCAGCGATATCAGCAAGGTACTCGTAGTCGGCGGCGGGATTGGTGGCCTCTGCGCGGCCATCGCATTGCGCCGCCAGGGCATCGCGGTGGACCTGGTGGAAATCAAGTCCGAGTGGACCGTCTATGGTGTCGGCATCATTCAGCAGAGCAACGTGGTGCGAGAGATGGCCCGCCTCGGCGTGCTCGAAGGCTACCTCGAAGCGGCCTATGCCTTCGAGGATGTTGGCATCTACGATCTGCAGGGCAATGCCCTGGTACGCATCCCAGGCCAGCGCCTGGCCGGCCCGGAGTATCCCGCCAACGTCGGTATCTCGCGCCTGTCTCTGCACCAGGTGCTGAGCACCACTGCGATCGATCTTGGCACCCAGGTACGCCTTGGCTTGTCGGTAGATTCCTTCCAACAAGACGCGGCCGGCGTGGATGTGAGCTTCACCGATGGCAGCGCTGCTCGCTACGACTTGGTTGTGGGGGCAGATGGCGTTTACTCGAAGATTCGCGGCATGCTCTTTGGCGACACCTACAAGCCGCGTTTCACCGGGCAGGCCGTGTGGCGCTACAACTTTCCTCGACATCCTTCCATTGATCATCTGGCGAGCTATGTCGGTGCTGAGGGCAACGCCGGCCTGGTACCGCTGTCCGACGAGCTGATGTACATGTTCTCCACCTCTCACGAGCCGGGTAACCCCCGCTATGAGCCGGCACAGTTGGCCGAACTGATGCGTGACCGCATCAGTAAGATCGCAGGCCTAGTGGGCGAGCTGCGCGAGCAGATTACCGACAGCAGCCAGGTGGTCTACAAACCCATGGAAGTGGTGTTCGTCAACGAACCTTGGTTCAAAGGCCGTGTGCTGCTGATTGGCGACGCGGCTCATGCAACCACGCCGCATCTGGGGCAGGGCGCCGGGATGGCAATCGAGGACGCACTGGTTCTGAGCCTGGAGCTGTGCGGCAGCGGCTCGGTGGAGCGGCGGCTTGAGCGTTTCATGACGCGCCGCTTTGAGCGCTGCAAGTACATCAGCGAGAACTCGATCATGGCCGGGGAGAGGGAAATGGCCCGTGACGCGACGTTCGATCGCATCGGACTGACCAAGGCGATGCTCAAGCTGACCGCCGAACCGATCTGAAACTGCTAGCCGTGGCGGCTATTCCAGTGCTTACGCGTTCACCCCCTGAGTTATCGAGGTCTCTGTGTCCCAGGATTTGACATTGCTCTGCCGCGACGACCAGTTGCAGGAAGGCCTTGCACGTGGGTTCGACCCTTGGGCCCAGGGGCGTGACACTGTGCTTGCGTTGCGCTGGCGTGGCCAGGTGCGTGTCTATCGAAACCTGTGCCCACACCTGGACGTGGCCATGCAGTACCGCAAGGACCGCTTCATGTCTGGCGATGGCCGGCACATCGTCTGCTTTGCTCATGGTGCGCTGTTTCAGCCCGACAACGGCTTCTGCGTGCTCGGCCCCTGTCAGGGCCAGTCGCTGCAAGCACTGATGGTAAAGGTCGACGTTTCGGGAAACGTATGGCTGGAGGAGGGTGGCCCTCGGGCAAACGATGAGGCTATTGCGTGCGCTTCCATGGACTAGACCTGAACCTTCTGGTGGTGCTGGACGCTTTGTTTGTGGAGCAGCACGTCACGCGCGCCGCGGTGCGCCTGCACCTGACCCAGTCAGCGGTCAGCGCGGCCCTGGGTCGCCTGCGGGAGCATTTTAACGATCCGCTCTTTGTCCTTGTGGGCGGCGCCATGCTGCCCACGGCGCTGATGCAGTCACTGCACCCACGTATCGACCAGGTACTGGAAAACGCGCGGGGCATTGCCTTCGCCAATGCAAGCTTCGACCCGGGAGCGGCGCGCCGCAAATTCCGCATCATTGCGTCGGATTATGTGATCGCGGTGCTCATGCCGGCGCTGATGCGACGATTAGCCAGCCTTGCGCCCCAGGTCGACTTGCAACTTCTAACGCTGGTGCCGCTGCGCGGTGCCGAGCCGGGCAGCCTGGTGGATGAGGCCCTGGAGCACCGGCACTGCGACCTGGTGATCCTGCCGCTTGCCCATGGCTCGGCGCGTCATCCGCAACAACCGTTGTTCGAAGACAGCTTCAGCGTCATTGCCTGCAGGGATAACTGCGCCCTGATGGACGGCCTCACGCTGGAGCAATACTTGGCAGCGCCACATGTGGTCCGCGAGACCGGCGCAGGCGCCCAGGGCAGCATGGAAGCAGAATTTATCGCAAGCCAGGGGCTGACGCGGCGGGTGGCTGTGGCTGTGGACCAGTTTGCGTTGATACCGGAATTCATCGTTGGCGGCCCCTGCCTATCGACCCTGCACAGTCGCCTGGCGCACCTCTACGCGCAGCGCTTTCCTCTGCGCCTGCTGGCACCACCACTAGCCATTCCCGCCACTCTGCAGGTGATGCAATGGCACGCCTACCAGGACAGTGACCCGGCGCTGGTCTGGCTGCGCCAGTTGTTGGCGGAGGTGGCGGGCTGACCACGACGGCTATCAATTTCTGTCATGGCCGGCCAGCAGGAAACTTCACTTCCTCAGGCATTGGCTGCCCAATACCGTGTCGGTACGACAACAACAGGACAGACCGCCATGCCCAGACGCCACGTTCACTGCCAAACCGTCTTTACTGGCCTTGAGGACCAGGCTCGCCACGACCAGGTGCTGATCATCGAAAAGGGTGTGTTCACCCATGTCGGCCCTCGCCAGACCGCTCCGCAGCCATTGCCTGGCGAACGCGTGATTGACACTGGCGGACACTTCGTCATGCCCGGCCTGGTGGATGTCCACACCCATCTGGTGTTCGGCAACGCCAAGAGCGAGGAAGACATCGACCTGCACGTCTCGCCGGAATTTCGCGCCTTGCGCGGTCTGTTCTTTACCCAGCATGTATTGGCCGCCGGCTACACCTCGGTGGTGGTGCCGGGTGACGCCGGGCATTGCAGCATTGCCGTACGCAACGCTATCAATGCCGGTATGTTCACTGGCCCACGCATTGCCGCCAGCAGCAATGTAATCGCCAACCGGCAGAGCCTGAACGATTGGTTCCCCAGTTGGGTCGGTACGCCTGAGTATTTCTCTGGCCGCCTGTGCGCTACCCGCGACGAGCAGATTGCGGAAATCCGTCGCCAGGCCAAGGACGGCGTCGACCTGATCAAGATCGCTATGGACGGCCCGCACATGCGTCCCAACGGTGAACATGTCGCTGCGTTCACTCAGGACGAGACCCGCGCCATGGTCGAGGAGATCCACCGCCTTGGAAAAAAGGTCGCCGTGCATGCCTATGGCCGCGAAGCGGTGCTGTATGCGGCGAAGGCGGGGGTGAACGTAATCTTCCACGGTTTTTTCCTGGACGATGCCTGCATCGAGGCAATACTCGAATCGGGTAGTCACCTCGCTCCGACCTTCACCATGCTCGCCAACAACGTCGAATTTGCCGAGGATTACGAGCCTTCGACCCGCTGTGGTTACGCTGCGATGCAGCGCCGTGTGATCGAGGTGGGTTGTCGCAACTTGCGCCGCGCTCGGGAAGCCGGTGTGCCGTTCATGACCGGCAGTGACAGCGGTTTCGCCATCACTCCCTACGGTGAATGGCACGCCCGTGAAATCGAGATTTTTGTCGACTGGTTGGGTTTCAGCCCTGCCCAGGCATTGCGCGCGGCAACCTCGGTTGCCGCGCGGATGATGCCCGTGTCGCAGCAGGTGGGCGCCATCGAGGTGGGCCGTCGCGCCGACTTCATCTGTGTTGATGGCTCCCCCCTGCAGAACGTCTCGATTCTTCAGGAGCGCGAGCGCATACGTGACGTGTACCTAGGCGGTCATCGCGTGGAGGCCCAGGTACCGGGCTACGATCCCTACAAGGTCAGTGACTTCAACACGGTGAAATGGGCCGAACTTCACACCCGGCAACGGGCCGTGGAAATGGGCAAGCGCAGCGCACCTGAATCTGAGCAAGAGGTAGGCCGGCATGAATAAGCTCACCCTGGAACTGGCGTCGCAGATGGTCGACACTGCGCTGGCAGAGGGCCGGCGGTTAGCCTTGCAGCCACTTTGTGTTGCGGTACTGGATGCCGGCGGTCACCTGCTGGCGCTCAAACGCGACGAGCGCGCCAGCCTGCTGCGACCGCAAATCGCGTCGGGCAAGGCTGCCTCAGTGCTCGGCATGGGCTTTGGCGGCCGCGAACTTGCCCGTCGTGCTGCCGCGCTTCCTGCCTTCTTCAATGCATTGAGTGACCTGGCCGGTGGCAACATGGTTCCGGTGCCCGGCGGGGTGCTGGTGCGTAACGGGGCAGGGGAAGTGATCGGCGCTATCGGTATCAGCGGTGACAGCTCCGACAACGACGAACGCTGTGCGATTGCCGGCGTGCAGGGTGCAAACTTGATGCCCGACAGTGGGGCATGTTGATAGGAAAAAAGCCACTTTTGCCACTGCGGCTTGGATGGCTTTTCTCATTTCATACGCTTATTTGGTGCGCTCAGCCTCGGATATCTGAAAAAGTTTCAGTCTCAAATCTGCCCGCGCCAATCCAAGCCCTAGATGCATGTGTTGTATTGCCGTTGGGAATTCAACGGATGCAGTTGTGGGCGATCCAGTTGATGAACCGGTCGGCGTACAAGAGGGAGGAAAGATCGGGAATGGGATGAACGCCCGCGTCACACAGGAAGCCCTAGCGACCAAAGTCAAGATCTCTGATAGCGGGCCGCAAGGTGCGGCTCGTCAGCTCACATTCGGAAAGAACAAAGTCTGTTTTTATGAAGCTGCTCGGCTCTCGCTGAGGATTGACAGGCGGCAGAAAGGTAACCAACCTGCGCGTGCTAATAAGAAGTAAATAATTCTCCGAGCCTCCTGCATAGCTGCCAATTCTCGGGTTGATTAGTTACGCGTCAGGCCGCAGCTTTTACGCACAATCAGCTTCGGTTTGAGTAAGAACTTCATGGCAGGGGTGTCTGGGTTCTTCAGGCGCTTCATGAGCATTTCGCTAGCAACTTCTCCAATACGCTCAGGCTCCAGGGCCACGGTGGTGAGGGGAGGGTTGCAGTATGCGGAGCTCGCGACCCCGTCACTCCCGATCAAAGCGATGTCCTCACCCGCCTTAAGTCCTCGGTTGCCCGGCTCGCTGAGCGCGCCAGTGGCAATCAGGTCGTTGTAGCAAACCACTCCTGTCGGCCGACGATCCATGTCGAGCAGGCGACTCATGCCGTCTTTGCCGCCAGCCAGGCTGATGGCAGTTTCGATCATCCAGTCCGGATTTGGGGTAATCCCGTTTTTCTCCAAGCACTCCATGTAGCCGTGCAAACGCTCCATGCTTACCGAATAGGTGCTGTTGCGCCCGACGAAGGCAATGTCCCGATGCCCGAGGTCAATCAAGTGCTGGGTGGCGAGTTGTATGCCGACGTAGTTGTCTGCCCCGACGAAGTCGGTCTCCACCTGGGCCTTCCGCACCGCCGCCACCCGGTTTCCAATTCGGATCATCGAATGCCTGCAAGCCCATTTTGTCAGCCACGCTGCGAGTCAGCAGCTGGTTGTACATCGGCACCATGTTCCAGTTCGAGATCAGGACGCCGGTTTTCGGATCGTAGGACATGCTGCCCCAATCCACGCCACCGTTGTTGCCCGGGTACTCAATCCAAGGCTGGCTCAGCGTTGTACCTTATGAACCGCCCCTGTTGGCGGTTTTTTCGCCTGGAATTCAAGTAAGTCGCATACGGATCGAACGGTCTGGCCATGCCAGCCACCTCATCAGGAACGGCAGCTATCGCATTCAATGATTATGGTTGACATCAAAGGTTTGACTTTATTGATGATGATCATAATCATTGGGCTTATGGTTTCTGACTCTAAGGACGCTCGATGCAAAAGCCTGTACCTGGAACTACCGAATGTGTAGGTGCTTTCGATTCGACTGAACTGCCTGCTGATCAGTCATCTGTTGAGGGCGGGGAAAAGGTTGCGCCTAGGGAAGTGGCCGAAGACGCCGCAGATACGGGCGGCCTGATCTCCATACCAGGGCATCCACCTTTCAAGTGGAAACGACTCATGCTCGAGCAGTGACGCTCATGGGGAATGGATGGGCCTGCCTCAGGGCGTCAATTTGTCCATGATCTGCTCACGGCACACGCTGAGCACTTCATCAGCAAGTGGTGAGTCGTCCGGACAAGCGCGAGACAGAATCAAGGCGCCGAGGGCGTGTGCGAAGGTGTCGATGATTTTCGCACGACTTGCTTTCGGTTCGTCATCCTTGCCCTGTAAAACCTCCAGCAACTTTTCAATCCCAGCCTCGTAAGCTGCTTTGATGTCATTGGACTGTCGAGCGGCGTCTCCGCCCAGTGCCGCTAGGGTGCAACCTTTCCCTTTCTCATCGCGGTGCTTGCGGGACAGGTAGAAATTGACGAAGTCGGCGAGTTCGATGCCCTGCATCTGCTCGACCGTCTTGTTGATTCCGCACGTCGCGGATTCACCTATCAAATCCGCCTTGGATTTGAAGTGTTTGTAAAAACCGCCGTGGGTGAAGCCGGCAGCTCCCATGAGGTCTGCAACACCCACGCCGTCGTAGCCGCGCTCACGGAATAGCGTGGAAGACGTTTCCACGATATGGGCCCGGTTAGCTTGTGCTTGGGCCTTGGTGACCTTCATTTCTCAGCTCTCTTCGCTATCAAGCCAGCCAATATCATACATTGATGACGTTCATAATCAAAGTTGTTGACTGGATTGATGACGATCATCATCATTAGGCTATGTCTTCCACTGAGAGAGCAAAACGTCATGAGCTATACCCATCTCACCGTTCCGACCCGCACAGTAGAAGTAGGCGGCGACACCTTCACCTACCGTCGCTGGGGTAATCCTTCTGGTGTTCCCCTGGTCTTCATTGCCCACTTCCGTGGCGGGCTCGATCACTGGGATCCGATCATCACTGATGGTCTGGCTGCGGATCGTGAAGTGATCCTGCTGAACGGTAGGGGTGTAGCGTCGTCGTCGGGAACACCGGCCACGACCATTGAGCAAATGGCGGATGACATTGCAGCGGCCATCAAGGCACTGGGGCTGACCCAAGTCGACCTGCTTGGCTTCTCCATCGGTGGTCTGCAAGTTCAGGAGGTGGCGCTTCGTCACCCCGAGTTGGTACGCAAGCTTTTGCTGCTCGGCACCGGACTGCGCGGTGGTGATCCAACCATGGCGGAGGGGGTGAGAGAGGCCGCTTCGAACCCCGTTCCGACCATCGAAAACTTCCTGTTCCTCTTCTTCGGTCGTTCGGAAGCAGCCAAGAAAGCGGGCCTGGCGTTCTGGGAGCGCCGCAACCAGCGCGCCGATCAGGACACCCCTAGCTCGATTGATGTCGCAATGGCTCAGGGCGCTGCTTTTGCAGCCTATGTCCAATCCGCACAGGGAGAGAACCGCTTCTCCTACCTTAACGAGCTCAAGCAGCCCACCCTGGTAGTTAATGGCGTAGACGACGTCATGATTCCTTCGATCAATTCGTGGAGCTTGGTGCAGAACATCCCGAATGCCCAGCTGCTGATCTACCCCGACTCCGGTCACGCCGCTCACTTCCAGTACCCCGAGCGCTTCCTGAAACACGCTCTCCAATTCTTGCAAGAGTAAGGCCACTCCCACCTGAGCTGCCGGGGGCGCGTAAGCGTCTTCAACAGCCGAGAGTTTGAAACCTGATTCGTAGTATTGGAATGTTGAGAATGACTGAGAAATCCGTATTTGAGCCCTACACCCTTGGGGCAATCACCCTTTCAAACCGTATCGTGATGGCGCCGCTGACGCGCAACCGAGCGGAGGAGGGCCTGCTGCCGAGCCAGTTCGCCGCTACCTACTATAGCCAGCGCGCTTCTGCAGGGTTGTTGATCACTGAAGCTACCCAGGTTTCAAAGCAAGCTCAGGGCTACCAGAACACGCCTGGTATCTTCACCCAAGAACAGGTGAACGCTTGGCGCGAAGTGACCGAGGCCGTCCATGCTGAGGGAGGTCGTATCTTCCTTCAGATCTGGCACGTTGGCCGGGTATCGCACGTCGTTTACCAAGACGGTCAACCGCCTGTAGCACCTTCTGCAATTCGAGCTGCTACCAAGGTCTCCGTGAATAACGAACTCGTGGATTTCTCCGAGCCTCGTGCGCTTCGTATCGAAGAACTCCCAGGCATTGTCGAAGACTTCCGACAGTCTGCAGCTAACGCCATCAAGGCCGGCTTCGATGGGGTCGAGATCCATGCAGCCAACGGCTACCTGCTAGATCAGTTCCTGAAGGACAGCGCGAACAAACGAACCGACGCTTATGGTGGTTCGGTAGCCAACCGGGCACGGCTCGTTCTGGAAATTGCCCAGGCGGTGGCATCAGAAATTGGCGCCGAACGCACGGGTATCCGCATTTCGCCTGTCTCCCCGTTCAATGATGTTTCCAGCACCAATGCTCAAGAGCAGTACGACTACTTGATCGACAAGCTCAATGAGCTTGGCCTGGTGTACCTCCACGTTATTGAAGGTGTGCCGGGTGGCCCACGCGATATTTCTCCGTTCGATTACGCCAGGCTGCGCAAGCGCTTCGCCAACACCGTGATCGTCAACAACGGCTACGACGTGGAGCTCGCTTCCTCTCAATTGGCGGCAGGTCAAGCGGATCTGTTTGCGATTGGCCGGCCCTTCATCGCAAACCCTGACTTGGTCGAGCGTCTGAACTCCGGTGCTGCGTTGGCCAGCTTCGACCCCACGACCCTCTACGGCGGCGGTGCAGCGGGTTACATCGATTATCCCGCACTGGAAAATGCTTAAGCCCAGCGCGTCCATCTTCAATTAGAGATCATTGATATGACCCAGTACATCGCCGCACCCAACCAGACCCTCGAGATCGATGGTGTTGCCTTCGCTTACCGTGAGCTCGGGCGCCAAGGTAGCGTTCCCCTCATCCTCCTGAATCATTGGGGAGCCGTTCTCGACAACTTCGATCCACGCATCGTCGACGAGCTGGCTAAGCATCACCATGTGATCGCCACGGACTATCGCGGCATTGGTTTGTCTGGTGGTGTTGCGCCGCTCACCGTCGCAGAAATGGCCCGCGATTCCGTGGCGTTTATCAAGGCGCTGGGCTTCGACAAGGTCGACCTCTTCGGCTTCTCGTTGGGTGGCTTTGTTGCTCAGCAGATCGCGATCACCCAACCCGGCCTAGTGCGCAAACTGATTCTGACCGGCACTGGCCCTGCAGGGGGTAAGGACATTGACCAGGTCGCCGTAGTGTCCATGCCGCTGATTGAGAGGGCGACGTCCGAAGGGATCGATCCGAAGACCTATCTCTTCTTCACTTCGAGTGAGACGAGCCAGCAGGCTGCCAACGCTTTTTTGAAGGCCATGCTTGAGCGCCAGATCGACCGCGATGTTCCTGTCACCCAGGAAGTATTCGGTCGTCAACTTCAAGCCATTCAGGCTTGGGGCCAGCAAGCGCCGCAGGACTTGGCTAGCTTGAATATTCCAGTGCTTATCGCCAACGGCGACCAGGACATCATGGTGCCGTCCGAACTGAGCAGCGATATGGCAGAGCGCATTCCCGGGTCTACCCTGGTTATTTACGAGGACGCAGGCCACGGCGGGATTTTCCAGAACCACGCTGACTTCTCTGCGAAAGCGCTCGCCTTCCTTGCTGACTGATCCATTCACTTGCATCTGAAGAAACGCGGGGGCTTCCCGCTTTTCTTGCTGAAGGAGTTACTCATGACATTCAAAGCGCTGCTTCTCACCAAAGAGGGCGAATCGGTCTCGTCGAACGTGGTTGATTTCTCCGAAGGGGATCTCATGCCAGGGGACGTTACCGTCGCTGTGGAGTTTTCCACGGTGAACTACAAAGATGCGATGGCTCTCACCGGGCGCGGTGGTGTGGTGCGCAGTTACCCCTTGATCCCTGGGATCGACTTCGCCGGTACCGTCATCGAGTCGAGCAACCCGGAATTCAAGGCAGGAGATCGGGTGCTCGCAAATGGCTGGGAGCTTAGCCAGAGCCACCATGGTGGTTTTGCACAAAAGGCCCGGGTGAAGGGCGAGTGGCTGGTCAAAATCCCGGATGAATTCACCACCAAAGACGCCATGGCCATCGGAACCGCTGGTTACACAGCGATGCTGAGCGTGCTGGCACTCGAGCACGGCGGACTGACTCCCGAGCGTGGCGATATCTTGGTGACCGGGGCCAACGGTGGTGCTGGCTCTGTCGCTATCGCGCTGCTGTCGAAGCTCGGCTATCGAGTGGTCGCCTCAACAGGTCGTCTCAGCGAGTCGGACTACCTCAAGTCTCTCGGTGCCGCTGAGGTCATCGACCGTCATACGCTGTCTGAAGCGGGTCGCCCAATCGGGGCTGAGCGTTGGGCCGGTGCGATCGATTCTGTGGGTAGCTACACCCTGGCCAACGTACTGGCCCAAACCAAGTATCGCGGTGTTGTAGCCGCCTTCGGCTTGGCTCAAGGCGCTGATCTTCCTGGGTCGGTGCTGCCCTTCATTCTGCGCAACGTCACACTCGCCGGCATCGACTCGGTGAATGCACCGCGTGAAGTGCGTCTTCAAGCGTGGTCTCGCCTGGCACGCGACCTCGATTTGGACAAGCTGGGTCAGACCGTCCAAACCATTGGTTTGGCAGATGTACCGCGTGTTGTTCGCGAGCTTTTCGAAGGGAAGGTGCGTGGACGTACTGTGGTCAACGTGAACGAGTGAGGCCATCACTTCGAGGAGTCGGATAAATGAGTCAGCCTACTGCAATCGTGTTCGGTGTTGGCACTACCCGAGGTGTTGGGGGAGCGGTCTGTAAGCGTTTTGCCCAAGAAGGGTATCACGTCATTGTCACAGGCCGAACCTTGGAAAAGATCGAGGAAGTCGTTGCCGACATTCGGAGTTCCGGCATCGGGAGCGCCGAAGCGTTGCAGACTGATGTCACCGTCGAAGGGCAAGTCATCGCAGCGTTTGACCTTGCGATGTCTCCAGGCGCGGGCCGAGCCCCTGCTGACGTCGTGGTCTTCAACGCGGGCAATAACGCCCTGATCGATTTCACTCAGCTCACGGCCAGCCAGTTCGAGGATTTTTGGCGAGTAGGCTGCTACTCGGGCTTCCTCGTTGGCAGAGAAGCAGCCAGGCGGCTGGTTCCTCTCGGGCGAGGCACCGTGATTTTTACCGGTGCTTCTGGAAGCTTGAGGGGCAAGCCTGGCTTTGCCCACTTTGCCGCCGCCAAGGCGGGATTGCGGATGATCTCTCAAAGCATGGCACGCGAGTATGGGCCTAAGGGTATTCATGTTGCTCATGTCGTCATCGATGGCGGCATCCTGGGTGACCGACTGCGAAATGCCGCCCCGGCCAGGGTGGAGAGCATCGGGGAAGAAGGGCTGTTGGGATACGAGGCGATTGCTGAGAACTACTGGACGTTGCATCGCCAGCCACGATCCGCCTGGACTCAAGAACTCGACCTTAGGCCGTTCAAAGAAAGTTGGTGATTGCCTGATCACCTGCACTTCGGGCACATCTGCATTTTGGAATTTTGAAGATATGAAAGCGTTTCTGATTGATCGCTACGGCAAAGACGTCGTTGGTGATATCACTGAAGTTCCAGAGCCAAAGGTGGGTGATTTCGATATTCTGGTTGAGACCCACGCTGCAAGCGTGAACGTTCTTGATATCAAAATTCGGAAGGGCGAGTTCAAGTTGATGCTGCCTTTCAAGATGCCCCTGATCTTGGGTAACGATGTCGCTGGCATCGTGAAACGGATCGGTGGGAAAGTCAGCCGCTTCCGAGTGGGCGACGAGGTCTACGCACGTGTAGATCAGGCGCGTATGGGCGGCCTTGCGGAATTCGTGGCCGTGAACGAAGCGGCAGTCTCGCCCAAGCCTACCAATCTGAGCATGGAGGAGGCGGCTTCGCTGCCGTTGGTGGCCCTCACAGCCTGGCAGGCTTTGGCGGAAATGGCCAAGGTTCAACCAGGGCAAAGGGTTCTGATTCATGCCGGTTCCGGTGGCGTCGGTAGCATCGCCATCCAAGTCGCCAAGCACCTGGGAGCATTCGTCGCAACAACCACGAGTACCGTCAATATGCCGTGGGTTAAGGCGCTGGGTGCCGATGTGGTGATCGATTACAAGACCCAGCATTTTGAAGCGCAGTTGAGTGATTACGATGTCGTGCTCAGTGGGCTGGGCGGTGATGTTCTCGAAAAATCCCTCCAAGTACTGAAGCCAGGAGGTCAGTTGATTTCCATCTCTGGCCCACCCACTCCTGAGTTTGCTGACCAGCTTCGCCTTTCTTGGCTGCTCAAGCAGGTCGTTCGTTTGATCAGCCGTGGGATCAGGAAAAAATCTGAGCAGAAGGGCGTCAGCTACAAGTTTCTGTTCATGAGGGAAAGTGGTGCGCAGCTGGCTGATCTGGCCAAGCTGGTTGAGGCTGGGATTATCAAGCCTGTAGTGGATCGCACCTTCGCATTGGATTCGACGCGTGATGCTCTGGCATACGTAGCGGAAGGCAGAGCCAAAGGTAAGGTAGTGGTGAAGGTGAGGTGATCACCTTGGCGCAAAGGGGAGCGAAAGCTCCCCTTTGTCGGCTAGTCGCTAGTCTCGTCATCCGAGGCTCGGCATCTCATTCTTCAGAGATTCACGTACCCAGTAGATTGGCTCTGAAGCCCCTCTCAGTCCGTAGTGACGAGGATGGCTCAACCCCCCGAATGGTTAACCCTCTACCGCGTAGTGTCCTGATTTCGAACGGCGCTTGTAGGGCCTTAAGCACTTTTCTCAGATAACAAATTTGTACTTCTATGATCTTGGTACCGGGATTGAACTGGTATCCCCAAATTTCCTCATAGATCGTCGTTCGGCTCACGACGTTTCCTTGATGGCGAAGAAGCAATGTCAAAAGGCGGCAAGACGTGGCCTTGAGCGGAAAGTGAAGATCTTCGAATCTGACAGTCCGCGTGCTTGCATCCACGATGAGCTCACGTACGGGCGTCGTGAAAGCTTGCTGATCTTCAAGATGTCCTAGGTAGGAATTGCCTCCCACGCCTTTCTGGGAGCTTACGCTGGGCTCTAAAATAGCCATCTATCTGTTGGTCAAGCAGCTTGGTTGAAGAGCAGGGGAACGCCACATGCCTCACTCAATCGATGCATGTAATCGCGCACTTGATCTGGGAATTCAACGGTTCGAACGATGGAGAGCGATCGCAATACGGGCCAAAGCGTCACATCGTTGATGCCGATTGTTGTTCTGTCCTTTACCAGCGGAACAAGGTCGTTGATCAGGGGTTGCAGTTCCGCCACCAGCTTGGATGTGGCTCCACGCAAAGCCTCCAGATCCCCGAAGGCTTGTTCCTCCCGCAGCCGGTACGCCTCTCTTGCCATTGGCGTGTTGATTTCTGCGAAGTCTGCCTGGACGAAGCGTGGTATGAATAGCTTGAGTGCCGTGGGCCAGGCTTCTTTGATCCAAGCGTCCAAGGTTGGGTCTTGCGGCGCCACCAGTACTGTCGGGCCGATGCCATCGAGATATCGCACGATATCTAGGCTTTCCCCAATATGGCTGCCGTCTTCCTTCTGCAGGATCGGCACAGCCTTTTTTCCAATCAGGCGCAGGGGCGTTTCGGCATCGCTCTCCATGATGACCTGAAGCATCACCGGGAGACTCTTGAGTCCAACGATCATCCGAGCACGCGTGCAGAACGGGCAATGTTCGTAAAAATAGAGTTTCATCATTCAAATTTATCCGGATTACTACCGTTGGGCCTGGATGCTCAGAACTGTACTGAGCGTGTCAGTCCGCCATCCACGAGCAAGTTTGTGCCGGTGGTAAAGCTTGCAGCAGGGCTGGCCAGGAATACGACTGCTTTGGCTACTTCATCGGGTGTAGCCATGCGGCCCAACGGGTTTTCAGCTAGGCATTTCGCGAAGGTCTCGGGCTGGTCGCGCTCTATGTCACCCCATACGCCCTCAGGAAAATATACGTTTCCTGGGGAGACAGAGTTCACCCGAATACCTTCGCGCGCATGGCGTGCAGAAAGCGTTTTACCGTAGTGCAGCAAGGCTGCTTTCAATACGCCGTATGGCTCGGCGAACATATCTACTTCGCGGCCCGATACGCTGGAAATTAGGACAACCGATGCGGCTTGCGATTCACGCAGGGCGGGCAAGGCGGCTTTGACCATCGTCGCACTTCCCAGTAAATCGGTGTCGAAGGCTCGCCGCCATGTCTGCAAGTCATCTCCGCCAGCCAGAGCGCTCACGTTCGGCACGACGATATCGATTCCTCCAAGACGCTGCGCTGCATCCGTGACCCAGGTCCGCACCTGGTCGGGCTGGGTGACATCAACGGCGGTACCGATGGCGTCATGACCGAGTGCTTGTTGCGTCGTTTGGACGCCTGCGGTACCCCGAGCACAGAATGCCACCTTGGCGCCCTCATCGAGAAACAACTTGGCAATTGCCCGCCCGATCCCCCTGGAAGCTCCGCTAACCAGTACGCGTTTACCTTCCAAGCCCAAATCCATGATCAAACTCCTCTGTGAATCAGTGTCAAGACGGGGCCCAAGTGGGCCCCGTCAAGGCATTACTTACGCAACTTGTATGCGATGATTTCGTCGCTGGTGCCGGTTTCCATGAAGGCGTGGCCGGACGCTGAGACGAGCACATACTGCTCACCATCAACCTCGTAAGAGATCGGGTTGGCTTGAGCGCCCGCCGTCAATGCGTCTTCCCACAGCACCTCACCGGTAGCCGTGTCGATAGCACGGAACAAGTTGTCAGTCGCAGCGCCAACGAAGGTAAGTCCACCTGCGGTGACCACCGTTCCGCCATTGTTCGGCAAGCCGATATTCAGTGGCAGATGCGACGGGATGCCGAAAGGCCCATTGCGACGCGCGTTACCCAGCGGCTCGTCCCACACGGTCTTGCCGGTATCCAGGCTGATTGCACGAATTCCGCCATACGGTGGTGCCGAGCACGGTACGCCGGTGCCCCAGTTACGCCATCCCGCATTCACACTGATCGCGTAAGGCGCGTTGACCTGCGGATAGGTCGATGCTCCACCTTCGCCCTTGCCCGATTTGCTGCCAGCCTTGTTCAGCGAGGTCTCATCAACCTTTGGCGCATATATAGGTTTGAGCCCCATCTTGTCTGCTTGTTCACGCGGTATGAGCTGGTTGAGGTTAGGAATGTCGTTGTAATTGGCGATTAGCAGTCGTCGAACTGGGTCGATCGCGACCGAACCCCAATCGGAGCCACCGTTGTAGCCTGGGTATTGAATCCAGGGACGATCCACCGATGGCGGCGTCAGGTAGCCTTCGTAGTTGGCCTGGCGGAACTGGATGCGGCACATCAACTGATCGAGTGGTGAGAAGCCCCACATGTCCGCTTCGGTTTTCGGCGCCTTGCGTAGAGTGTGCCACTCGGAGGTAGGTTGAGTATTAGCCAGGAATTGGGGTTCAACGGAGCCGCCTTTTGGTGCCTTGACTTCACCAATCGGAACCAGAGGCTCGCCAGTTGCGCGATCCAGGATGTAGATGTCACCCTGCTTCGTCGGCAGCAGCACTGCAGCCACTGGTTTTCCGTCCTTATCAGGGAAATCAAGAAGGGTTGGCTGACTGCCCAGATCATAATCCCACACATCATGGCGGATGGTCTGGAAGTGCCATACGTCCTTGCCCGTCTTCACGTCGACGGCCACCAGTGAGGTCGAATACGTGTTTTCTTCCTCGCTACGGTTGGAGCCGAAGTAATCAATTGAGGAGTTGCTGATCGGCAGGTAGACGTAGCCAAGCTGCTCATCGCCCACTGCAGCCGTCCACATATTCGGGGTGCCACGGGTGTAGGTGCTGCCTTCGGCTGGGCCATGAACGTTTTCAGGGTTACCCAGATCCCAAGCCCAGGCCATTTTCCCGGTGATCGCGTCGTAGCCGCGAATCACCCCAGAAGGTGCATCCTCGTCCTGACCGTCGCGGATTTGTGCTCCCGTGACCACCACGCCATTGACGATGGTAGGTGGCGCTGTAACCGCATACCAGCCGGGGACTTTTTTGCCCAGACCTTCCCAAAGATCTACGGTGCCGTTTTGCCCGAAGTCCTTGCAAGGCTCACCCGTGCGCAGATCTACAGCTACCAGCCTCGCATCCAGTGTCGCTTCTACCACACGGCTGCGGCATTGTGCGGACTCAGGGATCTCTGGCGCGGTATACACCGCTACGCCGCGGCATGCTGCTGCGTGAGGAATGGCCTGATCAGGAACTCCAGGGTCGTGACGCCAGTTTTCCTTGCCGGTTGCAGCATTGATCGAAATAAGGATGTTTTTAGCAGAGCACATCAGCAGGTCGTTGCCGACCTTGACCGGGGTTGTTTCAGGCGAGTACCGACTGCCAGGATTCGGCAAGTCCCGTGTGTGATACACAAATGCGCGCTCCAGGCGCCCGACGTTTTCCGGGGTAATCTGCTTGAGTGGGCTGAAGCGCTGAGCGTTGTGATCGCCGCCATAGAATGGCCAATCGCTGCCTACCTGAGGCATCTGCTGAGCTTGAGCGAACTGCATCTGAAGCACGCAAGAAATGGCGAGCGCCAGCGCGCTTCTGCATTTGACTGTTAGGAACATTAAAAACCTCTTTACGCAGCAGAGCGGGGGGCGCGACGCAATGACGGCGACACGGCAAGGATCAACAACAGGATGACGGTGATTGCCACGAGACGTGGTACAAGCCCCCACCAGTTGAGTCCGACTTCCCATAAAGCCCAGACCAGTGTCAGGCCCCAGATCACGGCGAACAGGTACACAGCTGCTAATCGTTGCCTGCACAGCAGAACAGCGGTTACTACGCATCCCGCCCCAGTGAGGGCGTAATACCAGCTACCGCCCAAAGCCATCAGCCATACGCCTCCGCCAAAAAGGGCCATGCCAAATGCCCCCAGCGCCAGGGCTAACACGACGGTCGCCAGCCGCCATTTCCCGCTGTGACCAGCCGAGGCCCGGCCGTTGCTGCGGGATTCACTACTACGTTGATTCATGACGCCACTACTTCCTTCATTTGCTATTGATTCAGGCAACGGCCTGTTTGCCGGAGGCTGTAAAGCCGATGGGCCGACGTGTGCAGAACATCGAGAGGACTGAGCCGATCACAAGTAATGCGCCGACGACGACGAAGGCCAAGGCGAAGCTGCCAGAGCCGGCCACCACATAGCCAGTCACGATCGGCGCGAGGAGACCGAACAGATTGCCGACTGCAGTGATAAAGCCAGCTGCAGTGCCGACATCGTCTTCCGAGCGCACCAGATCGTTGACCAGCGAGAGGTTCAGGGAAATCGCTGAGGCACAAGTGGCTAGCGAAAGCGTGATTACGAAAAGAATTGCCCAGGTATTGTCGATTGCAGGAACCAGGAAGATGACCGAAGACGCCAGCAAGACGCTGGCAACGACCATGCGCCTCTGTCCCGATTCTGCTGCCCCTGGGCGCATCACTTTGTCACTCCAGCGACCAATGACGATGGCAAGAATTGCAGCGCCCAGATACGGAATCGCGGTGTAGATACCGCTCGACATCACCGTCAGACCTTTCTCGGCTTGCAGATAGCTTGGCAACCAGGTCAGGAAGAAGTAGGTGGCATAGACCGCACATCCATGGGACAAGGCGATGGCCCACATGCTGCTAGAGCGAGCGAGGCCTTTCAGACCAAGGGAAACAGTCCGGGCAGGGTCTGCACTGGAAGAGACGCTGCCAGCGGCAATTTCTGCGCGTTCGGCATCCCCCAGCCACGGCGCTTTAGCGGGATGGCTGTACCACTTCAACCAGGCAGCCAGCCAGACGAAGCCCAATGCACCGGCCACGACAAATGCGATGCGCCAGCCGAATGTACTGATCAGCCAGCCGAAACCAATGGCACCAATGGCCGGCCCAACCAGGCTGCCGCTGTGGAAGACCGCAGTGGCCATACCGCGCTCTTTAAGCGGCATCCATTCGCGAATGACCCGGGCACCGGCGGGGTAGGTGGTAGCTTCTCCCATGCCCATGATCAGCCTGCAACTGAGCAAAGAGATGAAACCAGTCGACAATGCAGTGCAGGCCGTTGCAACCGACCAAACACCGATCCCATAACCATTAACCTTCTTGGGGCCGAAGCGGCCCACCAGATAGCCCATGGGGATGAGAGCGAGGAAATAGAGCCACACGAACGATGAGAAGAGGTATCCCATCGCAACTGGCGAGATATCGAATTCTTCCTTGAGGACTTTGGATGCGACTGAGAGCGAGACCCGGTCGACGTAGTTGATCAAGGTCAGGGTGAAGAGAAACGCATAGATCCATACACGTTTTTTCTTCAGGAGACTGGTGCCTTTTTGCATCGCCATCACCTTTGTACTTATTGGGACGATCCAGAGGAGTATCGGGCTGTACGGCACGAGCCCGCTCAACGAGCCCAGGCAGAAGGGCGTTCAACGTGAGCGGGTACCACCGTATGGCCAGAGAATGGTCAGCCTAGCCAGCGCTGAATGTTGGCGACCATGACGTCTTTGGAGATGCCGTAGCGGTCGTGCAATGTCGGCAGTGCGCCTGCATCCAGGAACTGATCGGGCAGCGCAACATGACGTACTTCAGGCTGTACGCGGGCCTGCAACAACGCCATGGCGATGGCCTCACCCAGGCCGCCGATTTGAGTGTGGTTTTCCGCAATGACCACCAGACGGCCTTCGCGCCGGCATTGCTCCAGGATGGTCTGGACATCGAGCGGCTTAATTGTCGGAACGTGCAAAACGGCGGTGTCCACTTTGTGCTTGGCCAGTTCGTCTGCGACTTCCAGAGCACGCATCGTCATAAGGCCGGAGGAAATGACCAGCACATCGTTGCCATCTCGTAGGAGCTGGGCTTTACCGAGTTCGAATCGGTAATCGTACTCGTCGAGAATCAGCGGTACCCGCCCACGAGGCAGGCGCATATAGACAGGGCCATCGTGCTCGGCGATCGCGGCCACGCACTGCTCGGTTTCCAATGCATCGCAAGGATCGATAACCATCATCTGCGGAATCGCGCGCATCATCGCCAGATCTTCTGTAGCCTGATGGCTCGGGCCGTACCCAGTCGTCAACCCCGGCAGCGCTGCGCAGATTTTGACGTTCAGGTTTTCCTCAGCGATCACTTGATGAATGAAGTCATAAGCGCGTCGGGTGGCGAATACCGCGTAGGTGGTGGCGAAAGGCACGAAGCCTTCCTTGGCCATGCCGCCGGCAGCAGCCATGAGCAACTGCTCAGCCATGCCCATCTGCAGGAAACGCTCTGGATAGCGCTGGGCGAAAATGTGCAAGTCAGTGTACTTGGCCAAATCTGCAGTCATGCCGACAATGCGTGGGTTCTTTTGGCCTGCCTTTATCAAGGCGTGGCCGAACGGTGCTGACGTGGTGCGCTGACCCTCGCTTGCGATAGAGGCGATCATGGACGAAGTGGTGAGTTTCGGCTTTGTAGAGGAGGCGGCGTTCATTGTGGGCTCCGGGTCGCATAGATCTCGTCGAGGTCTGTAAGTGCTTGCTGCCACTCCTCGGGCTCGACCCTGATGAAGTGGTTCTTGTCCCGCTGCTCCAGGAAAGGCACACCCTTACCCATTAGCGTGTCGAACAGGATCACGCGAGGTTTGTCCCCCGTAAAACCGCGAGCAATGTCGAACGCCTCGATCACGGTTTGCAGGTCGTTGCCGTCTACACGCTGTACATGCCAGCCAAACGCTGCCCATTTATCGACCAGGGGTTCGAACTGGAGGATGTCATGGGAGGGGCCATCAGCCTGCTGGCGGTTGATGTCTACCAAGTTGATCAGGTTGCCCAACTGATGATGCGATGCCGACATTGCTGCTTCCCACACCGCCCCCTCATCCAGTTCTCCGTCGGACATCGAGTTGTAGACGAAGGCATCGTTGCCCTTCATGCGCAGAGCAAGAGCTTGGCCTACCGCGATCGCCAAGCCTTGACCGAGTGAACCACCCGAGATCTCCATGCCGGGCGTATAGGTCGCCATCCCGGACATCGGCAGTCGGCTGTCGTCGGAGCCATAGGTTTCTAGCTCTTCTTCTGGAAGAACCCCTGCTTCCAAGAGGGCGGCGTATAGAGCAATGGCGTAATGCCCGTGTGACAGTAGGAAGCGGTCACGACCTTCCCATTCCGGGTCATCAGCACGAATATTCATGGCGTGGCAGTAGGCGACAGCAAGCACGTCGGCCCAGCCCAGCGCCTGGCCCACATAGCCTTGGCCTTGAACCTCTCCCATGCGCAAGGCAAAACGCCGAATACGCCACGCGTGTTCCGACATCCTGGCCAAAAGCGGGTGGTGAATCTCGGTCATATTGTTCTCCATTGGTGACCAGCGATCCGGGTTTACTGACGCAACCTATTCATCAGTCAGCAACCGTATTGGGTAATGTCCTGATATTCATGTAAAAATAGTGTCTCGACAAAAGGTTTAAATTCGTCAACTAATGAACTGGATTCATCAATGAAGCTTTTGAAACGGGTGCCTCTCCCTGCCCTCAGAGTTTTTGAAGCAGCGGGTCGTACCTGCTCTTTTGTCGAGGCAGCAAAGGAGCTCGATCTTTCCCCGAGCGCGGTCAGCCATGCGATTCGCAAACTGGAAGCGGCCGCAGGACTTACCCTCTTCACGCGGAACACGCGCCACACATCCCTGACGCTAGAAGGCGCCATGCTGCTGGATCACGTTCAGCGCGGGTTTGAAGAAATGAGTCGAGGCCTTGCGATCGCGACCAACGAGCCTGCGGTACCTCTACGTCTGCACACGGCGCCCACCTTCGCCAGCCAGTGGTTGGTGCCGCGGTTAGCGAGTTTCCTAGAAGACCACCCAGGAATTGATCTGCGTATTTCAGCGAGCACAGACTATGCGCTGTTCGATAACGATGATTTCGACCTGGACATCGTCTACGGTGAGCCCAGACCGTCGCCTCATGAGAAGACGCCGCTGCGCATCGAGGAGTTAACACCGCTGTGCAGCCCGGAGGTAGCCAAGCATCTGCGCACCCCTCAGGATTTATATTCTCAGTTCCTAATCCAAAGCGACGGTCAGTCCGTCCAGTGGAGAGGCTGGTTTGCAGCGAATGGAATGCAGCCACCGAGTAACTACGGCTTGGCGTTTGACCGGAGCTCTATGGGCATAGCTGCTGCTGCAGGAGGTCTGGGCGTAGTACTTGAATCTGATTTGTTAGCCGAGCAGGAATTGGCGAGCGGTCGCTTGGTCAGTCCGCTTCGCCATGTCAGCAATAGCGTTCGGTACGTTGGTCACTACCTAGTGCATCCACGCCGACCTAGGCAGCCTCATGCAGTTTCTCAGTTTAAGCAGTGGATGTTCAAAGCACTATCGGCTCAAGCAATTTGAGCTGCCGAAGCCCAAGGCGTTGACGCTGGAGAATCAGACGGTGTGCACTGGCTTCTTGGAAATCCCCGCCGGCGGAGTCAAGCTAAGGCGATGAAGGAAATGCAAGCACCCTGGCTCGGCTGCTGCGGCAGCTATGCTCGACGTCTCTAGTAGTGGGAAATGTGATGCAGCACCTCGATCACTTATCGTTGCACCTGTTCGTAATCATTTGCGAAGAAGGCACTATCGCCCGAGCCAGCGAGCGTGCATACATGGCGCCCTCCGCTGTCAGCAAGAGAATCTCGGACATTGAGGCGCGCTTTGGCATTACTCTGCTCAAACGCAGTAAGCGTGGCGTCGAACCTACCCCGGCGGGTGTCGCACTTTTGCGCCATGCACGAGGACTGACCCGCGCCATCGAATCTCTGCAAAGCGAACTGAGTGAATACGCGGACGGCGCACGCGGGCATGTGCGTGTGCTAGCCAATGTCTCGTCGATCATGGAGTTCCTTCCCGAGGAATTGTCGGACTTCATGCTCGACAATCCGTTGATTCAGGCGGATATCGAAGAACGATTCAGTCCGGATGTGGTGCGCGGGGTAGCGGAGGGCAATGCAGACCTGGGCATCTGCCGCAAGTCGATGGCCGTTGGCGACCTGGAGTTCGTGCCGTACCGGCAGGATCATCTGGCCGTGGTAGTTGGCGCCGATCACCCGCTGGCCGGGCGGGGCAGTATCGCGTTTGAAGAGACGCTGGATTACGAGCATCTGGGTTTGTCGGCATTCGCCACGCTCAATACCTTCATGCGCAACAGCGCTGAGGCGGCGGGCAAGGAATTGCGTTTTCGCTCGTACGTGTCGTCCTTTGACGCGGCCTATCGTCTGGTGCAGTTCGGCCTGGGCCTCGCAGTGTTCCCGCAGGAGGCGGTCGCGCGCTATGCGCAGCTGTTCGACCTGAGAGTGATCCCGCTGACCGATGACTGGGCGCTTGGCGAGTTCGTCATTTGCATGCGCGACCGGCATGCCTTGAGCCTGTCTGCGCGTCGCTTGCTCGACCATTTGCTGCTGCGTGCGCCGGCTTGGCAAACACGGAGCTGATCCATCGCGGCTGACGATGGATCAGCCCGTGAAACACGTCTTTTCTGCCTGTCGTCCTGCTCTTAGTCTGGCCCCACGCTTCAGACAGAGAGACCGCGATGACAACAATAACAATCAACGAAGTCGGCATGCGCGATGGCCTGCAAAGCCTGCACACGGTAATGCCGACTGCCGCCAAGCTGCGCTGGATCGATCGCGCCTATGCCGCTGGCGTGCGCCATATGGAAGTCGCCTCGTTCGTGCCGGCCCGGCTGCTGCCGCAGATGGCCGATGCCAGACAGGTGGTGGGCCATGCCCTGACGTACCCCGATCTGCTGGTGACGGTGCTAGCACCCAACCTGCGTGGTGCGCAGGATGCGCTGGAGTCAGGCGCCCAGCGTATCGTCGCGCCGGTATCCGTCAGCACCGCCCACAGCCTGGCCAACGTGCGCCGTACGCCGCAGGAAATGGTCGAGGAACTGGGGCGCATGTGCCAACTGCGCAGCGAGCTGGGGCGTCACGATGTGCAGATGATCGCCGGTATGTCAGTGGCCTTTGGCTGCACCCGCCAGGGCGATGTGCCATTGGCCGACCTGTGCGAGCTGACCCGCCAGGTGATCGAGGCGGGCTGCGACCTGGTCTCGCTGGGCGACACCACCGGCTACGCCAACCCCGGCCAGGTGGCTACTGTGATCCAGGCCGTTCGCTCCATTGCCGGCGAGCGACTGCGTGCCGCGCACTTCCACGACACCCGTGGCCTGGCCCTGGCCAACAGCCTGGTGGCGGTGCAGCAGGGTATTCGCGAGCTGGATGCATCGCTTGCCGGCCTTGGCGGTTGCCCGTTCGCACCAGGTGCGTCGGGCAATACGGTGACCGAAGACCTTGTGTTCATGCTGCAGAGCATGGGTTTTGACACTGGTATCGACCTGCCAGCGCTGATCGCTTCCCGCCAGCTGCTGCGCGAGGTGCTGCCGGATGAACCGCTTTACGGCGCTATTGCCCGCGCCGGCCTGCCGCTCAACTACCGAAGGAACGCGTAATGTCCAGACTCCCCTTGGACGGCATTCGTGTCGTCGAGATTTCGCACATGGTCATGGGCCCCACCTGCGGCATGATCTTGGGTGACCTGGGTGCCGAAGTGATCAAGATCGAACCCACCCGCGGGGACGGCACTCGCCGCTTGCTCGGGGCGGGGGCGGGGTTCTTCCGCACCTTCAACCGCAACAAGCAGTGCATCGCCGTCGACCTCGACACCTTCCAGGGCCGTGAGGCGGTGCTGACGCTGATCGACAGCGCCGACGTATTCATCGAGAACTTCAAACCCGGGCGCATGCACACACTGGGCTTCGACTACGCCACGCTGCGCCAGCGTAATCCACGGTTGATCTATGCCTCGCACAAGGGCTTCCTCAGTGGCCCGTACGACAACCGCCTAGCCTTGGACGAAGTGGTGCAGATGATGGCCGGCCTGGCCTACATGACCGGGCCGGTGGGCCGCCCCTTGCGCGCCGGCAGTTCGGTAAACGACATCATGGGCGGCATGTTCGGCGCCATTGGTGTACTGGCCGCGCTCAACGAGCGCAACACCACGGGTGTCGGCCGCGAAGTGCAGAGTGCACTATACGAAAACTGCGTGTTGCTCGCGGCCCAGCACATGCAGCAGTACGTGGTGACCGGCCAGGCAGCGGCGCCGATGCCCAACCGCATCAGTGCCTGGGCGGTCTACGACGTGTTCACCTTCGCGGGCGGCGAGCAGATGTTCGTCGCAGCTACGGGTGAAGGCCAGTGGCAGGCCCTGTGCCAGTTGCTGGGCCAGACCGCCTTGCTCGACGACCCGACCTTGGCGACCAACAATGACCGGGTATTGCAGCGGCCGCGGCTGCTGGCGCATCTGGCCGAGGTGTTCGCCAATCTCGATGCCCAGCAATTGGCTACGGAACTGGAGGCGAACAGTATTCCGTTCGCGCCGATCCGCCGCCCAGAAGAACTGTTCGACGACCCGCACCTGATCCAGAGCGGTGGCATGGCGAACCTGCTGCTGGAAGATGGCAGCAGCACGCCGATGCCCTTGCTGCCGCTGTCGCTGGATGGCCAGCGCCTGCAGCCGCGCCGGCCGATCCCGCGGATTGGCGAACACACGCACAAGGTCATGCGCGAGCTGGGCTATAGCGATGAACGCATCGCCGAGCTGTGTGCGGCGGGGGTGCTGAAAACCGACGACCCGGCTCAGGGAGTGCACTGAATGGCCATCTATCGATACGACACACTGACCCCGACCCTTCACCCGGAAACCTTCATCGCCGAGGACGCCACGGTAATCGGCGATGTCACCCTGGAGCAGGGCGTGAGCGTGTGGCCGCAGGCAGTGTTGCGCGGTGACAACGAGCCGATCCGCATCGGCCAGCACAGCAATGTTCAGGAAGGGGCGGTGCTGCATGCCGACCCAGGGTTTGCCCTGACCGTGGGTCGCAACGTCACCATCGGCCATCAGGCCATGCTGCACGGCTGCAGCATCGGCGATGGCGCGCTGGTCGGGATCCAGGCGGTGGTGCTCAATGGCGCGGTGATCGGCCGCAACTGCCTGGTCGGAGCCGGCGCCATCGTCACCGAGGGCAAGGTGTTCCCCGACAACTCGCTGATTCTCGGCGCGCCGGCCAAGGTGGTGCGTGAGCTGAGCCCCGAAGCCGTCGCCGGCATGCACGCCAATGCCGCCGAGTACGTGCGCAAGGGCCAGGCCTTCAAGGAAAAGCTCGTGCGCATTGGCTGATACGTTGTACGCGGCGCCCTCAACGGGCGCCGTCGCTCTCCAATAATTACAAAAATGGAGATTCACCATGGTTGCCTTGACTGGCGAAGTGGCGCGCGAGCGCGCCGACAGCCACATCGACGAACTGCTGCTTTACCGCCGCGTGGCTTGGCGCATCATGCCGCTGGCCATCATCTGTTTCCTTTTTTCCTACTTCGACCGCATCAACATCAGTTTCGCCAAGACTCAGATGCAGGCTGAGCTGGGCCTGAGCGACGCCGCCTACGGACTGGCCGCGAGCATGTTCTTCATCGGCTACGTGCTGTTCGAAGTGCCGAGCAGTTTGGGCCTCAAGCGCTACGGGGCGCCGGCCTGGATCTGCCGGATCATGGTGTCGTGGGGCCTGACCACGGCGGCCCTGGTATTCGCCTACACCCATTACACGCTGTATTTCCTGCGCTTTCTGATCGGAGTAATGGAAGCGGGTTTCGGCCCGGCGATCCTGTTCTACTTGGCCTGCTGGTTCCCTAAGAAACACTTGGCAAAAATGAACGGCCTGTGGTTCCTTGCCGTGCCCTTGGCCGGAGCGGTGGGCGGGCCGGCTGCGGGCTTCCTGCTGGGAACCATGGATGGCGTATTGGGCCTGGCGGGCTGGCACTGGCTGTTTCTGATGTCGGGTTTGCCATGCGTGTTTCTGGGGCTGCTGGTGCTAAGGAAGCTTGACCGCGACATCGAGTCGGCCAGATGGCTTAGCCGCCAGGAGAAGGACCTGCTGACGGAGAACTTGGCTCAGGACAGGCGCGTGCAGAAACCAATGCTGGGGTCGATCTGGCAGGTGCTGCTGACCCGCGAAGTGGCGATCATGGCGTTCATTTACTACGTGGTGAAAACTGCTTCCTACGGCCTGAACTTTTGGATGCCACACCTGATCAAGTCGTCCGGCGTGCAGGACATGCTGTGGGTCGGCGTGCTGTCGGCATTGCCGTATGCAGTGGCCTGCATTGGCATGGTGTGGCTGAGCCGCCGATCCGACCGCACGGGTGAGCGCAAGCGCTACTTGGTGTACTGCCTTCTGGCGGCCGCTTGCGGTTATCTGTTGGCTTGCCTGTACTCCGACTCGTCGGTGGCCATGATGGCTGCGCTGGTGCTGGCCACCGCAGGCACATTCATCGCCATCCCGATCTTCTGGACAATTCCCCAATCGACTTTCTCAGGGCTGGCCATCGCCACGGGCACTGCGGCGATAAACTCGGTTGGCCAACTGAGCGGCATCGTCGCGCCGGTGATGGTTGGTAAAATCAATGACCTTACCGGCAGTAACTACATGGGCATGCTGTCGATTGCACCGCTGATCCTGATCGCTTGCCTGGTGGTGATGCGCTGCGTCAGAAATCCCAAGGCTTGAACAACAGCGCTTTCCAACAAGAACAACAAGGCGTAACCATGAATGTATCCTCCTCCCGGCGGGCATCGCTGATGCTCGCGGCGCTTGGCTGCGCGTGCCAGGCGGCCCAGGCAGGCTTTGCCGACGACGGCAAGGGCAGCCTGGAGCTGCGCAACCTCTACTTCGACCGCGATTTCCATGGTGATACCGCCAGCCAGTCGCGCCGCGCCGAGTGGGCCCAGGGCTTCATGCTCAAGTGGCAGTCCGGTTATTCCGATGGCGTTGTCGGCTTTGGCCTGGATGCAGTCGGTATGTTGGGCATCAAGCTAGACTCCTCGCCCGACCGCAGCGGCACCGGCCTCTTGCCGCGTGGCAGCGACAAGCGTGCAGCGGACGACTACGGGAAGGCAATTGCCACGTTCAAGGCGAAGCTGTCGCAGACTGAATTGCTGGTCGGTGGGCTAAGCCCGCAACTGCCGCTGCTAGCAGCGAACTACAGTCGCCTATTCCCGCAGTGGTTTAACGGGGTGCAATTGGTCAGCAAGGATCTGGACGATTTCACCTTCACCGTGCTGCAGGTGAATGCGACCAAGCTGCGCGACTCCACCGATTTCGAAGACCTGACGGCAATGGCGCAACAGGGCGCCTACCCAGCGACGGTGAGCAGTGACCGTTTGTATTACGCCGGGGCGGATTACCAGCCGCTGAAGAACCTCACCGTGAGCCTACACACCAGCGACCTCGAAGACCTGTTCCGCCGTGATTTTGCTAGTATCAAGTATCGCGTCGCTGCGGGGCCAGGTGAGGTATTCACTGAGTGGCGCTGGTTCAACGCCCAGGATCAGGGTAGGGCGTTGCTAGGGGAGGTGGACAGCCGCACCCTGAGCGCCAACTTCGGCTACAACCTGTTCGGCCATACCTTCAGCGGCGGCTATCAGAAAGTCAGCGGCGATACCGCTTACGCCTATGTGGGCGGCACCGATACCTACCTGTTCAGCGAACAACAGGTCAGCACCTTCGCCCTGGCCAAAGAGCGGGCCTGGATGTTGCGCTATGACTACAACTTTGCTGCCTTGGGCATTCCGGGCCTTACCTTTAACGTGCGATACGTGAAGGGTGACCAGGTTGATCCGCAGCGCATTGCCACGGCAAAGGGCAGGGCGCTCAAGGCGCGCGGGGGGGAGGGCGAGGAATGGGAGCGCACCACAGACATCACTTACGTGGTGCAGTCAGGATTCTTGAAAAACTTATCTCTACGTTGGCGCAATGCAAGCATGCGCTCTAATTTTGCCGATGCAGCGGACGAGAATCGGTTGATCCTTGGCTATGTAATCGAGTTCTGATGGCATTGCCGTATCCCTCGGATGACACACATTTGCTGACAAAGGCAGCGCAGGAGGGCGTGGAGAAAGGGCTTTCGCTACAGTAAGGCGGAAGTTCTGATACTTGAATTCGACGTATCGCTCAAGAGATCTGCTCTATGCATCCAACGACACTAGACGGACGCTATTTTGTCGTCGAAGGTCAGCCTATGATCGTCGTCGCCCCCAGGCTCTTCAGATACGCTTCTTCTTCGCTGGATTTTCCGGTGGCGGCAGTGACGGTGTACCCAGTAGCTGCCAGAAGGCTGATTGCGAAGCTACCGACACCACCTGTGGCGCCTGTCACCAGCACGGGGCCATTGGCCGGCTTCAGTCCATGGCGTTCCAACGCCATCATGCAGAGCATGGCGGTGTATCACACGCCTTGATGGAAGAGGTTGAGACCTTCTTCAACGGCTTGGCGATGCTTGATCACAAGCTTCGGTCGCTGAAGAGCAGTGTTAAATCGAGTCTGCGACTGGCAGTGCATCCCGCGTATGGAAATTTCCTGGCTCCAACGGCCATTGCACGCTTTCGTCAGAAGTTCGATGTGCCTGTATTCTTTGAGGTGTGCAGCTCAGCAAGCGCTTACCAACGGGTACACTCCACCTTTTGGTGGGTACTTACCATTATTACATCAGCCGCCTAGAATCGGTGCAAGCAAACGATTACTGAGGCTTAACCATGAAAATCGGCATCATTGGAACGGGTAACATCGGCGGCACCATTGCTCGTAAGTTAAGAGCTGCTGGCCATGAGATTCGCGTGGCAAATTCTGGAGGTGTCAACGGCGTTCGTGCATTCGCCGAAGAAATCGGAGCAGAGCCTGCAGACATTCGGGGCGCAGTGGACGGCGCGGATGTGGTAGTGCTGTCGATACCTCTGCCAGCATTGAGCGCACTCCCTCCTGACCTATTTATCTCCGTACCGGATAGCATCCCTGTTGTGGATACCAGCAACTACTACCCTGGTTTGCGTGACCCGCGCATAGCTGAAATTGATCAAGGGATGACGGAAAGCGTTTGGGTGACGAAGCAGATTGGGCGACCGGTAATCAAGGCTTTCAACAATGTGCTCGCGTACACATTGGCAGAGTTGGGCGTTCCGGACGGGACACCAGGTCGTTTGGCGGCGGCGGTAGCGGGTGATGATGAGAAAGCCAAAGAAACAGTGATGACTCTGGTAGATCAGGTTGGCTTCGATCCGGTTGACGCAGGCTCGCTTGAGGAGTCCTGGAAGCAACAGCCGTCTACACCAGGCTATTGCTGTGATTACGATGCTGAGACTATGCGCAGAGCTTTATCAGCAGCTATCAGGGGGCAGGCAGCCGCTAAACGAGATCAATTGCCTGAGCATTTCAAGTGGCTCGGGCCGAACCCGACCCATGGCGACGTGATAGCCATGAATCGATCAGATTGCTTTCAGGCACAAATTCTGTCCTCAAGAGCTATTTGCCCGCTGCCATTCTAGTGACCTCTCATCTGGAAAAAGGCCGGCAGCCTCAGAAGCTGTTGACACCGGGAATGGCTGAGCATAACTTGTGTAGCACACTACATTATAGCAGGCTACATATATGAGTTTGACGCAACGAAGCGTGGCCACAGAGCTTTCCTTCGCGCTCAACGCTGCCGCGAACCGGATGGTTCGGTTGCATAAGCCGTTCCTCGAACCACTGGGCCTCACATTTTCGCAGTACCTGGTCACGCTGGAGCTGTTGAATGGGTCGCCTCAATCTGTGAGCGATTTATGTGAACGCCTCGACATGGAGACCGGCACGCTTACACCTTTACTCAAAAGGTTGGAAGCTGCCGGAGTGATCACACGCACACGTGATGCCTCCGATGAGCGTCGAGTGCTGATAGACCTCACGATGCATGCCCGTGGCATGGAGGATGAGCTTCGTAGCATCACCGACAAGATCAGAACTGCGTGCCAGCTCACACCTAAAGGCCTTCAAGAGCTCCATCGCACGCTTGAGGGTTTGGCGCGACCTGCCATCAGTTAGTACCCGCCTCAGAAGCGGTTGGCGAACGCAAAGTTTTTAAGCTGATTGCCAGATTCAGATGAGACAGCGAACTAACAGATCTGTGATGCATTTGTAGAACCAATCGCTAGGGGTGAGGCTCTGCCTGGCTGCAATCGCTGAGCCTTATACCATGAGCACCCACCTCCAAAGATGAGGAATCTCTATGAACATTGGAATTATCGGTAGCGGATTTATCGGGGGAACGCTTGCAAAATTGCTCAGTGCTGCTGGCCATATAGTAAGAGTTTCAAATTCACGCGGGCCTAACACCATAGATGCTGACGTGCTCTCCACGGGAGCGATTCCAGTCACAAAAGAAGAGGCTTTAGTTGGCGCTGACGTCATAATTCTCTCAATACCTTTTGTACGAATTCCGGATCTTAAAAAGCTACTTACAGGCCTGCCTGAAGATGTTGTAATCATCGACACATCCAACTACATACCCGCACGCGACGAGCGATTGGACGCAATCGAAAATGGTCAGCCCGACAGTATGTGGGCATCCGAACAAATTGGCCTTCCCCTCGCAAAAGCCTGGAATACAATTTACTCCGCCTCGCTCAATGAAGCAGGCAGGCCTGCTGGCGATCCGGAGCGCATTGCCGTCCCTGTCGCTGCTGATCGTGATCAAGACCGCATTGTGGCAATGGCACTCGTCGAGGACTCCGGATTCGATGCCTATTATGCTGGCTCCTTAGCAGAGTCTTGGCGACAGCAGTGTGGCACGCCTTGCTATTGCACTGAGCTGACGTCCGAGGCTCTCCCCCAAGCACTGGCTGACGCGGATCTGGCGCGCTCAAGAAAACGGCAAGATCTTTTCTTTGCAGTGTATAACGAGAGATTCGGCACGATCGGTACAAACCCAAGTCGTAACTACATAGTTCAGCTTTCCAAGCTTATTTATGCATGAGCATATTCTAAAGCGTATCAATTAAGATCTATCAGCTTGCCAAAGTCGTAGTGGCCCGAGTTATTTAAACTGTTTAGCGGTATGCGTGCTGTTGTCCCTGATAAATTTTCGGAAATTTCACTAGGGCGTCGAGCACTACTTAATCAGATATTTTTGTTTGTTTAAGCTCAAGGGGTATATGTATGAAAATCGGAATTGTTGGTGCGGGCAATATTGGTTCTACTCTGGCACGAAAGCTTGCTGCGTGCGGGCACGAAGTTAAATTGGCAAATTCAAAAGGTCCTGAAAGCATTCAAGCTCTTGCTAATGAAATCGGCGTGCATGCTGTGACCAAGGAGGAGGCGGTTTCCGGGGTGGAAGTGGTTATCCTCTCGATTCCCTTTGCAAATTATCCTGATCTCGAACCAATCATGAGTAAGGTTCCAGAGAAGACAGTTGTCATTGATACTTCTAATTATTATCCGGGACGTGATGGATTAATCAAGGAAGTCGATGACGGCTTGCCAGAGAGCATTTGGGTAAGTAAGCGAATTGGCCACCCGGTTATTAAAGCTTGGAACGCCGTCCTCGCCGCGACCCTTGCCGATAAAGGCCAACCAGCCGAATCCCCAACGCGTATTGCCTTGCCTGTAGCTGGTGGAGACACATACGCGGAAACAATCGCGCAGGATCTTGTTGAGGATACAGGCTTCACCGCGCTCGCCGCTGGAAGCCTTGAAGACTCCTGGCGTCAGCAGCCCGGTACGCCTGCTTACTGTACTGAATTGACATTGCCTGAGCTGAAATTGGCGTTGCAAATGGCAGATAAGGAAAGGGCGCCTAAAAATCGCGATGCGCTGTTGGCTAAGTTTATGGCTTCAGGAAGCCAGCTTACGCATGAACAGATAGTTGCTACCAATCGCGCAATGACGGCCTAAACCCGTTTTGGGGGAGGGGGCTCACCGTACGCCACACGTGCTGATAGAGCCCGTCTCGCCAGTCAGCAGTGGTGAGCTCCGGCAGCATCGAAAGCCTTTCCCGCGTATTGAGAAGTGCACTCCGATTGAGGGCAGCCGACGGAGGGGAGCCTGACTGAATCGCCCTAGTTTCGTGTACGCCTTCAAGCCTTAAGGATAGTCTGCTCACTCAAGGCCGTTCGCTTTGGGCCGTTTTTGCTCGCCATCGGCGACGGCAGCTACGGGTCGCAAGCGGTCGGTTGTGAATGACCGCTATCGACCCAAAGGAGACGCTCGCCAACCACCGCTTCGGCTAAAAAAGCAGTTATCCATATTGCACAGTTTTGACGGCATCTCGCTGAATTTAAAAGCGCCAATTTGGTAGCGTTGAAAAATATAGGGCGGGGTTACCTACCGCCCTATAATTGATTAGCTCCTTACGAATGCGAGCAGATCGGCGTTAATCGTATCGGCATTGGTTGTAGGCATTCCGTGCGGGAAGCCCGGGTAGATTTTCAGCGTACTGTTTTGCAGAAGTTTGGCTGACAGAACACCGGCATTCTTATAAGGAACGATCTGGTCATCATCACCATGCATCACCAGGACAGGAATCTTGATGCTCTTCAAATCTTCGGAGAAGTCGGTCTGAGAAAACGCCACGATCCCGTCATAGTGTGCCTTTGCACAGCCCATCATGCCTTGTCGCCACCAGTTCCAGACGATGCCCTCGGACGGTTTTGAACCCGGGCGGTTATAGCCGTAAAAAGGCCCTGCTGGAACGTCGTGATAGAACTGTGCGCGATTCGCCTGTAGTTGTGCCTGCAAGTCGTCGAAAACTGATTTAGGCAGGCCGCCAGGATTGCTCGGGGTCTGAACCATCAGCGGCGGCACAGCGCTGATGATGGCTGCTTTCGACACGCGGTCTTCGCCGTGGCGCGCGATGTAATGGATGACTTCACCTCCGCCGGTGGAATGACCGACATGGACAGCGCCTTGCACGCCGAGATGATTAACCACTACCGCGACGTCATCGGCATAGTGATCCATGTCGTGTCCATCCCAGACCTTGCTGGATCGCCCATGACCACGCCGGTCGTGTGCTACAACCCGGAAACCGTTAGCCAGGAAAAAGAGCATTTGCGCGTCCCAATCGTCCGCGCTAAGCGGCCATCCGTGGTGGAAAAAGACTACCTGGGCATCGCGTGGCCCCCAGTCTTTGTAAAATATTTCAACACCGTCTTGCGTAGTGACATACCCCATGTTCGTATCTCCAGAATGAAGTGAAGGCCTACCGATTCGCGGTCGGAGCATGGCCCTGAATGAACAAAGTGCAGCCTATCCGATAGGCGGTTCAGAGGGCGCGATAGTGGATTGTTGCGCCTGCCCCATGACTTCCATAGCGGCTGAGCAACACGTTGCATTTGTGCTGATTGGCCGCCCGATGACTTTAGGTTTAAAGTCAACTTTAAGGTCAATAGATTTTTCAGGGTGGGTTATGAGAATAGGCGAACTGGCGAAAATCAGCGGATTGGCTCCGTCACGCATCCGATTTTACGAGGCAAGCGGCTTGATCAAATCCGTTGAGCGCAAGTCCAATGGCTACAGGGACTATGCGCCTGATACCGAGTGGGTTCTGGAGATCATCACCGGAGCGCAGGCGGCGGGTTTTTCATTGGAAGAAATTCGGCAATTGATGCCGATGAATGCCAGCGGCTGGCAGCACGATGAGTTACTCAGCGGGCTCAAGCAAAAGGTTGAGGAAATCGGTCTTCTACAGGAACGTCTAGCCCAGAACAAAGCGCAACTTCTGCTCGTCATCCAAGGCATCGAGGGTAAGCCCGAAGGCATGGCGTGTGCGGACAATGCGCAAATGCTGATAAATCGTTTGCGTGAAGAAGGGGGTGGCCAAGCTTCCGGCAAGCGTGCGGTAACGTCTTCCACGAGAAAAAACGCCCGCTAGGCTTTCCGGGCCTGACAGGCGTAACAGGTTTCAGCGCTCGCCAACCAGAGTGGCAAGCGGTTTAGGCGCGTAGAGCGCACTCTGAAACTCAGGCACGTATTCGTACTTCATCATTTTCCCGAGTTTCAGGGCACGGAGGTAATTCGACAGGCTGCCGTCGCCCAGGGTGAGGGTAGCCGAATCCGCATCGCGGCTGGAGCCGTGGCTGAGCTGGCGGGAAACAGCGTATCCATAGGTCAGTCGGCCCTGATGATCGAGGTTGGTGAAGCTGCTGGTGACGATATCGACATCATGCGAGAGGCCATTGAGCTTCTTCGCTTTGAAGGACACATCGACCTTGCCGGTCTGGCTGTCGGTGATGTCATAGACTACCGATTGCTCACCTTCTTTGCGGTCAATCCCGGTCAGCCATTTCGGCAGGTTATAGCCGACGACACCACGAACCCGCGCAAGCTCTGTATTGACCGGCAGCTTGAGCACATAGCCCCAGAAATCGCCAGACATCGACTGGCCAATCAGCGTGAACGGCCCCAGATTCGATTTGCCGGGCTTGTTGGTGATAATCGACACGGCCACTTCGTTATAGGCGTCGTTATCGCAATGTTCATAGGTGTACGCGGTGAATGCGATCAAACCCCGGCCCGGCCAGACTTGTAAGGGTTGCACGGTGGCCATTACTTCCGGAGGCATCAGGGCCCGCAGTGCGTCCAGATCGGCTGTATAGACCGCCGTAACGCGACTGTTCTGGTAGTAAAAGTTCGGGGAGTATGACTCGAAGCCAATGTCGACCTTGTGCTTTTCCAGTCCTTTGAACCAGCTCAAATCAACATTCGGCAGTTCTGCTGCAATCACTGACAAGGGCGGGTTCGAGCGATAACGGTCGTACAGGCCGCCCTTGACGACCGGCACTGTGTGGCCTGCGATATCGATTGTGTTGGTTTCAGTCGGGCTGAGCATTTCAGGCGTCCCCGCCAACACAGAGTTGGCAATTGAGCTGAAGAGCAATCCTGTTAATACGGCGCTTGCGAGTTTCAATCGGTCTTTCTCCGCGAGGTGGGAACTACTTCAGGGTTCAGCGAGTTACGTTTTCGCCAGAGAGCACCGCCATCACGGCTTCAGCTACGGCTTTGGGCGATTGAGGGTTTTGGCCGGTGACAAGCCTTCCATCCGTGATGGCAAATGACGTGAATGGCAGCCAGCCCTTGCGGTATCGCGCACCCTGGCTCACCAACTTATCCTCAAGGAAGAAGGGAACCTGGCTTTTCATGCCGGAGAACAGCTCTTCGCGATCAGAGAAACCGGTGATGTTCTTGCCCTTGATGATCAACTGGCCTTGTTCATCCTTCAGATCCAACAGACCCGCTACGCCATGGCAGACGGCCGAGACGATGCCACCTTGGTTGTAGATGGTTTCGGCGACACGCCGCAGGTCGGGATTATTGGGGAAGTCCCACATCACTCCATGGCCCCCGGTGAAGTAGATGACGCTGAACTGGGACGGATCGATATCGGCGATCGGCAGCGTGCTTTGCAGGCGAGCGCGAAAGGCCGGGGACTGCAAATGCTCACGGGCGGCCTTGTCCATGTACAGCCAACCTAGGCTGCGCTCGTCCAGTGGCACCGCTCCGCCTTTGGGACTGGCAAAAACTGTGCTGTAGCCAGCCGCCTCCACTACATCGGTGAAATGCGTCAGCTCAGTCAGCCACAACCCCGTGGTATCGGTTCGCGATGGATAGCTGGCGTGATTGGTCAGAATCACCAGAATTTGGCGATTCTTGGCAGTCATTGTGGAAGGGGCGGTGTCAGCATTTGCAAATGTCATGAACGCGCTACCTATCAATACCAACGCATAAGAAACAAAGGTCTTGAGCATCATCCGGGTTCCATCGATCAAGCAGGTCAGCGCATGCTCACCTTAAACCTCGCTTTAAGGTCAATCCCCACTACTGCAAATAATTTCCGCCGGCAGTTGCTCACTTCCGCTTGACCCTCAACCTGACTTTAACGCTAGCGTCTGACACTGATTGGGCAAGGCAATAACGCACGTCATCAATACCGTCAGGAGCCATGCATGGGTCAGCAAGACAACCTGAATATGCAGTTCAAATGGATGATCTATGGCGCCAATGGCTACACCGGCGAGTTGATCGCTCGTGATGCTGTAAAGCGCGGACTTAAACCTGTGCTGGCGGGACGCAACCGTGACAAGGTCGAAGCCCTGGGTCGGGAGCTGGGCGTTGAAACCCGAGTGTTCGGACTGGACGATGAAGTGCGGTTGCTTGCTCAGATCAAAGGCCATGGCTTGGTTCTGCATTGCGCAGGGCCGTTTTCAGCGACCGCCACACCTATGATGGAAGCCTGCTTGCGCGCCAATGCGCACTACCTGGACATCACCGGCGAAATTGCCGTATTCGAGCACGCCCAGTCCTTGAGTGAACGGGCGCGCGCGGCGGGTGTGGTCATTTGCCCCGGCGTCGGCTTTGATGTGGTGCCGACTGACTGTGTCGCCGCCGCATTGAAAAACGCACTGCCGGATGCAACGCATCTGGCGCTGGGGTTTGATTCGCGCTCGAGCTTTTCACCCGGGACTGCCAAAACTTCGATTGAAGGCATGGCGCAGGGCGGCAAGGTTCGTCGTGACGGCAAAATCGTCTCGGTACCGCTGGCGTATCGGGTACGGCGTATCGACTTTGGCGCCGGAGAGAAATTGGCCATGACCATTCCATGGGGCGACGTTTCCACAGCTTGGCATACCACTGGTATTGCCAATATCGAAGTGTTTATTCCAGGCTCTGCGGGGATGATTCGCGGCGCCAGATTCGCCAATTTCATTCGTCCACTGTTGGGTTTGTCCTTCGTTCAGAGCCTGCTCAAGGCGCGCATCGGCAAGACAGTAGTCGGCCCGGATCAGGAAAAGCGTGCCGATCAAGGCACCTATGTATGGGGTGAGGCTAGAAACGCTCGCGGCGAATGCAAAGTCGCACGCGTGCACACCTCGAACGTCTACAGTCTGACGGTCGACGCAGCCTTGGCTGTGGTCGACTACCTGCTACAGATGCGCCCAGCTGGCGGCGCCTACACACCCGCTCGGTTGTTGGGCACCAATCTGGTGACGCGCTTGCCAGGGTCTGGCGCGTTGAACATCGACTGACCTTGAAAAAGGTATTGACCTTAAAGTTTACTTCAAGCTTAAGGTGGCCTCATCTCCAGTTGAGGACTGCTCGATGAATGTGTTCAACACCCTGATGCTTCCCAACGGTTCGACCATCAAGAACCGAATCGCCAAAGCCGCCATGGAAGAGAACATGGCGGATGCTGACCAGGCACCCTCCGAAGAACTCATGCGTCTCTATCAAGCATGGGCCGACGGTGGTGCAGGCCTGATTATCACCGGCAACGTGATGGTCGACGGCCGCGCCATGACCGGGCCGGGTGGCGTGGTGTTGCAGGACGATCAGCAACTGGACAAGTTCAAGCGCTGGGCGCGTATTGGTCGATCTGGCGGTGCGCAGTTCTGGTTGCAGATCAATCACCCAGGTCGGCAGATGCAGTCCAATCTTGGGCAAAAAACCTGGGCACCGTCAGCCGTGCCGCTGGAACTGGGTAAAATGTCCAAGCGTTTTGCCACGCCTCACGCGATGACCGCTGGCGTGATCAAAGAAGTCATTCAGCGCTTTGCGAACACCGCACGTCTGGGCGAACAAGCCGGATTCACCGGCGTGGAAATCCACGCTGCCCATGGCTATTTGTTGAGCCAGTTCCTTTCGCCGTTGACCAACCAAAGGACGGACGAGTGGGGTGGCTCTCTAGAAAACCGGGCACGCCTGTTGCTCGAAATCGTCAAGGCCGTCAGGGCTGTGGTTTCTGCGGATTTTGCAGTGGCGGTCAAACTCAACTCCGCCGATTTCCAGCGCGGAGGATTCACCGCCGATGATGCGAAAAAGGTAGTTGAGTTGCTCAACGACCTGGGCGTGGACATGGTGGAGTTGTCGGGAGGCAGCTACGAAGTACCCGCCATGCAGGGTGACGCGCGCGATGGTCGCACCCTCGCTCGCGAAGCTTATTTCCTTGAGTTCGCCCGTGATCTCCAAACCGTCGCCCAAATGCCGGTAATGGTCACAGGCGGTATACGTCGCCGGCCGGTGGCCGAAAGCGTCGTGCAGAGTGGTGTGGACATGGTGGGCATCGGAACGGCGTTAGCCATCGATCCGCACTTGCCTCGTGATTGGTTGCAGGGCAAAGAGAATGCCCCTCAATTGCCGCCGATCACCTGGAAAAACAAAGCCATCGCATCCTTGGCGAACATGGCAGTAGTGAAGTTTCAATTGCGCAAACTCAGCCGGGCTAAAAAGCCCGATCCGAGCGTTTCACCGTTGCGCGCGCTGATCCTGCAACAGCTCTTCATGGCCTTTCGCACTCGCCAGTACCGGAAATGGATTGAAACGTCTGCGCATTACAACGGCCTGGGAGACGCAAGATGACCGTCGCTGTAGAAGACTCCCCAGTTATCGACATCGCCAATACGCTCGATCAACAAAGAAGGGCATTTCTTAACGACGGGCCACCCAGCCTCAAACGACGCAGGGCCAACCTGATCAAATTGCGCGCGGTGGTGCTCGCTCACAGGCGTGAAGTAGAGGATGCGATCAGTACTGATTTCGGCAATCGCTCCAGGCATGAAACCGACATCATGGAACTGCTTGGCGTGGTTCAGTCCATTGACTACTTGTTACGACACCTGCGCCGTTTCATGAAGCCCGAACGTCGTCATGTCGCGGCGTTTCATCGCGCCGGCCGCGTCTATGTGGAGTAGCAGCCTAAAGGTGTGATTGGAGTCATGGCGCCTTGGAACTACCCGTTCTCCCTAACCTTCATCCCATTGGCAACTGCGCTCGCGGCTGGCAACCGGGTGATGATCAAACCCTCCGAGCTTACGCCACGCACCAGCGAATTGATTCAGCGCATGCTGGCGAGCTGCTTTTCTGCCGATGAGGTAGCAGTGGTACCCGGCGGCCCTGAGACAGGCGCCTATTTCAGCAGCCTTCCGTTCGATCACCTGCTGTTCACCGGCAGCACTCAGGTAGGTCGAATGGTAATGCGCGCCGCCAGTGACAATCTGGTACCGCTGACCCTTGAACTGGGCGGCAAGAGCCCCGTGGTCTTGGCGCCAGGCCATACAGGGCGTAACGCATTGGAAAGCATCGTCTTCGGCAAATTATCCAATGCTGGTCAGACCTGCGTTGCACCGGACTACGCCCTGGTTCATGAAGACGACCTGGGCGAGTTCATCACCCAATACCGCGACGCTGTTGCCCGTACTTATCCGCAAGGCCCAGCGCTTTACTATTTCGGCAATATGGATGCCGACAGCGAGGCTGTGCTCAAGCGCACCACATCCGGGAATGTCGGCATCAACAACACTCTGCTGCACGTTGCTGTGGATGATCTACCATTCGGCGGCGTAGGGCCGAGCGGTATGGGGGCCTACCACGGTATCGAGGGGTTTCGCTCCATGAGCCATGCCAAGGGAGTATTCGTACAGGGTCGCTGGAGCCTACCTAGCCTGCTCAGAGCACCTTTCGGCAAACTGGCTAAATTCGCCATAGCAATCACGCTTCGGGCGCGGCCATAACTCCGCGTCGAGCGGTAGAGAAGTACACCAGCGCCAAGCTGTTTCAGTCCGTTGGCAGACAAGCTCCGCGACGAGGCATCTGGGCATCGTGGGCAACAACACGCCAGTGTGCTTCATTCGTGATCAGATAAAGCGCACTTTTGGCTGATTTTTGCCTGTCACGAAGGGCCGCTTCTGGCCGATTGCTGCCCTGCACGAAGGGCCGCTATGGGTCGTTAGCGGCCGGTCGCGAGTGGCGGATACGCGTGGATCCGCATGCCAGCCGGGCAACAACCACTTCGGGCAGTTTAAGAAAGCGGCGCTGCCACTTGTTTCGCCTCGTGTCGAAAACTTGAGGGCTCATCCTGCGCGTGAGAGGGAAGGGCAACCCCCCAGGGGAAGGCCGGACTGGATGACCGTTCGTATTGATAGGCAATGGCCGAAGGTAGCAATCTTCGGTCATAGATACGTGAATCGCCCCTGGTTTCCTAGACACTCTCCAAGCTCAGGAAATAGCGTTTCTCATACTCTACTGGATCCAGCAGCGATAGCCCTTGAGAGAAGCACCAGTTCAACAGGCGCTCAAGGTGAATGGTTTCAAAGTAATACGCCTCAGTAGCTTGCTCTGGTCTCCAGCTATGTGCAAGCCAGGCAAGGTAACGCTGACAGTACCAGACGCTGATGAATGGGAGACTAGATGACACCACATCCTCGAGCTTGGCCGTCACATCGGCATTTTCAGGAAATTGACTGAGCCCAATTGGACGCCATTGGTCGTACGGGCAGAAGATGGGAAAAGGGACAAACGGCGACACCATGCGGGGCACCAGCATCGTAAAATTGTGCAGTTACTAGAGATTGTAGCCGGTAAGACGCGTCTCCTTAGCCCACACAGGTTTGCGATTTGTGGATCTAGACTATACGAGAGAGGTGCACCGCAGGCCTATGAATCTGAAGGGAACACAGGTTTTTGGAAGAAAGCTCACAGGATCGTGAAAATGAACAGCGGCGATCTGCAGCAGCATACTTAATTTAACATAATATGCATTATGCGCAGTCGAGTATAAACCCAAGCGCCCGTGGATACCCAGATTCGAAAGCAGCCTAACGCCAGCAACCCACCCAACCATCCCATCCTTTGACCCTGGTTAACATCCCTGTAGATCCCCTCCACTAAAATCCGATCTCCGCACCCTTATGGGGATCTGGCATGACCATCATCGTAACCGGCGCCGCGGGATTCATCGGTAGCAACCTCGTACAGGCGCTCAACCAACGCAACCAAACCGAGATCATCGCCGTCGATGAACTTACCGCAGGCGACAAATTCCTCAACCTGGCTGACTGTGACATCGCTGATTACCTAGACAAGGATGACTTCCTGGACCGGTTTCGGCGCGGACAATTTGGCAACGTACGCGCGGTGCTGCACCAAGGCGCATGTTCCAGTACCGTCGAAGCCGACGGCCGTTTCATGATGGACAACAATTATCGCTACAGCCGGGACTTGCTGGAGATTGCCCAGGCGCAACAGGTTCCGTTCCTGTACGCCTCATCGGCAGCAGTCTACGGTGCTGGCCAGGACTTCCGTGAACAGCGCGATTGTGAGCGCCCATTGAACGTCTACGGCTATTCCAAATTCCTGTTCGATCAGCATGTGCGCCGGCAGTTGCCAGCTTCGCGCAGTCAGGTTGTTGGATTGCGCTATTTCAACGTTTACGGGCCCCATGAGCAGCATAAAGGCGCGATGGCATCGGTGGCCCTGCACTGTTTCAACCAGTACCAGGCCCGCGGCAAAGTCAGCCTGTTCGGCAGCTACGGCGGCTACCCCAGCGGTAGCCATTTGCGTGATTTCGTCTCGGTGGATGATGTGGTCAGGGTCAATTTATTCTTCCTTGATCACCCGCAACTGAGCGGCATTTTCAATGTGGGTAGCGGACGCGCCCAGTCGTTCAATGATGTTGCGCTGGCGGTGATCAACCGATTGCGCAAATACCAGGGCCAACCCCCATTGTCCTTGGAGATAGCCTTGCTTGAAGGCATTCTGGAGTACAGTGAGTTTCCTGAACATTTGCGCGGCAAATACCAGTGTTACACCTGTGCAGACCTGGAGCGCTTACGCGATGCAGGTTACAAGACGGCAACATTGACGGTCGAACAAGGCGTAGGTCTGTATTGTGATTGGTTGCAGAGCCTGCAAAGCCCGCCGCCTACGCCTTTCAGGCAAGCGACGGCAGCTTGATGTTCGCAACTTCGTGACATAACTACGCTAAATATTCATTTAGTGTAGTTATGTTTAAACCCGCCTAAAGAGGCCCTGCCGATCACCACTGGTGGGTATAACTTGCCGTCAAAACGGTGCCTGGCGCAGGCAAGTGGCTGGTGTTGTTACTGTTGCGCATCAGTTGACTGTACAGCGGATAGTAATAACGATTGAACAAGTTCTGGACGCCCACGCTGATCTGATCATGCTCACTCAGCTGGTATTGGCTGATGATATCCACCGTGGTGTAGCCATCTACCCTGCGTCTGCCAAAGCTGTCGACACCTTTGAGGCGGTAATCCTCTGCACCGAAGTAAGTCGCCTGCACGCGATGGCTCCAATCCTCGTCTGGCTTGTATTGAAGATACGCTGTCAGTTTCACAGGTGGAATGCGATAGCCTGTCATGTCTTGCCAATCGCCACCGTCTGGTTGCTCGCGCCCTTTTATCCAGGTGAAGCTCCCCCCTGCCCCCCAATGCTCATCGCTGGTCAACCAGTCAGCGCTGCCTTCAACGCCATAGATGCGCTCCTGAGTGCGGGTCAGGATCAGGCCATTGTTGAAGCTCTGAACATCACCCAGTTTTGATGTGGTGTAGAAAACAGCCAGCGACGCCAGGGTCTCCTCGCCCAGCTCGCCGCGCCACCCGAGTTCGTAGTTATTGGTCTTGACCGGCTCCAGGTTGGACGAGCCAATATCGAAACCACGGCGTGCGTTACGCAATTGCACGCCAATATCAGGTAACTGGAAGCCTTGGCTGAAGGCGGCATAAACCGCCTGGCCGCTGACGGGCGAGTAAGTCAGGCTGATATTGGACAGCAATGCATCGTAATGGACTTTGCCGCCTTCCACCGTGGCGGGGTTGGCGGTGCTTGATTCAGACAGCGGAATGAAGTCCCCGTATTCGGCGGTGGCATATTCATAACGGATGCCGCCTTCCATGGACCACTGCTCGTTGAAACGGTGCTGCAACTGTGCAAACGCACCTACGCTGCGCGACGTCAGGTCAGGCATGTAGCTCAACTTGCCGATTTTATTGAATACCGTTCCGCCGCTCGCATCAAATGCCTGCGGGTCGAAGACATCGATCGGCATGTCGCTGCGCTCCTGGTTGAAGTCGCCGCCCCACAACAGTTCGGTATCTGACCCGCCGATGGGGGTTCGCAAGGTAATGCGACTACCAACGACTTCGCTGTTCTGCATGACTTGATCGACATTGCGCCCACGTGTGGCAACGCCACGGGCATCGAAGGGCGTGAAGCGGGTGAAATAGTCGCGGTAGTAAAGCTGGGCATTGAAGGTTCCCCCGAGCACTTCCGAGTGACCGTATTCAAGGTTCACCAAGGTGTTCTTGATCTGGTTCTGTTCGTCGAGGGACAACCCGGACAACGGTTGTGCGGGTACGGAACCAGGCGGCAATCGGCTGACCGTTGGGTCGGCGGTATAGTCACTGTTTTGCTCGGCGTTGTAATGGCTGAGGGACAACTGAATACGTTGCAGCTCGTCGATGCGCCAACCAAACTTTCCGCCAATGTTGTAGGTGTTGGAATCGAACAGGTCACCTTGGCTAGGCTCGGGCGCAATGCGGTGCCCTTTGGCATCGTAAGAGGCGCCGATATGGCGTGCACCGAAATCGAATGCGTAATCCAGGGCACCCTGGGCGCCGGCAACATGATGCTGCAACTGCCCTCCCAGGCCATCGCTGTCCACTTGGCTCAAGGGCGAAACGCCCGTTAGCGTGGTCTCGGCCATTTGCTCGCCGCCAGCGGGCCGCGTGGTGATGGAGATGATCCCTCCCGTCGCACCGGCACCGTAGATAGCGCTACTGCCGCGAATCACCTCGATGCGCTCGATCAATGCAGGGTCGATATTGGCCAAGTTTCGCGAAGAGTCGCGGTTAGTGTTCAGCGGCACGCCGTCGACCAGGACCAGCATCGTACGGCCGCGCAGCGTTTGCCCGTAATCGGTGATGGTACGGCTGGAGTCGGCCATCCCAGGGATGCTTTTGGCCAGCAGCGTCGCCAGCCCATCAGAGCCCTGGCGCAATTGCTTCAGTTGCTCGCGTTCGATCACATTGACCTGGCGTGCCTGCGGTACTACACCGCTGGAAAGCCGAGAGGACGTGATCTCCGTGCCTGCCAGTTCAATGGTGCTGGCGGTCGTAGACGGCGCATTACCTGACGCTGCTTCGTTTGACTGTAAAACGATGAATGTCCGCTCATCACGCGCCTGGGCGACCAGCCCACCCTGCTCGAGCAGCTGGCGCAGCGCCTGCTCCACTGTGTAACGTCCGTGCAGCGCCGGCGCCTGCTTGCCCGCAGTCAGCTCGCTGGAAAACAGCACTTGAGCACCTGTTTGGCGAGCCACTGCATTCAGCGAGCTTTCCAGCGTTGACGCAGGAATATTGAAATCGACAACCACCATGGTTTGCGCGAACGACCACTGGCTGGCCATCAAGGTGCTGGTCAAAATCGAGACGTGCCAAGGTGCACGCAGGAAGAGCTGACTCACTTGTTATTCTCCAGGAGATGAGGTGCAGAGAGTTAGCCGCTTCGCGACGGCCCCAACCCTACCTCGTTGGAGAATTATTTTTTCCCGCTTGGGGCTGAATGCGTACGGCCCCGCCTTCCCTGCTCAGTCTCACCGGGAGAATTTCAGGCAGTAACGCCAACAGCGTTTCGACGCTATCGCTGCTAAAAACACCTGAAAGCGGCAATTTGCCGACATCAGGGTCCGTCAGTTCGATCGGCTGGGCGTAATACCGTTGCAGTGCAGCAACCACCTCAGCCAGTGGCGTACCGGCGAAAACCCAGCGGCTTTCTTGCCAGGCGCTAGCGTCTTCGGCATTGCCTTTGACCACCTCACCGGGGATGCCCTGTTGCACGAGCACCTGCTGCCCAGGCATGAGCAGCGAGGTACGGTCCACCGCGCGCCCTGTGACTGCCACTTTGCCTTGCGCAACGGTAACCCGCACGTCACCCGCGTACGTGTTGACGTTGAATCGGGTACCGACCACGCGTATGTCGGCGTTGCCTGCATCGACCAAGAACGGCCGATATTGCATGGGCGAAATGTCGAATAAGGCCTGGCCACGCACCAGTGCAACTTGCCGGGTGCGCAAATGCCAGCTGACGTGTACCTCAGTGCCCCCATCCAGTTTGATCTGGCTGCCATCAGCCAGCTGTACGGCCTGGCGTTGCCCCACCTGCGTGACAAAGTGTTCATTGCGGTACGCAGGATCCTTCCAGGCCACACCTGCGGCCAGGGCAAGCAATACAAGCGGGAGTACCTTGCTGCCTTTGCGGGGCTTGCGGGCAGGTGGCGAGCTGGGTAAAGGGAAGCGCTGCTTCAAGGTCTCACGACACGCGGCCAGCGCGTCATCGACTGCAGCATCGTCTTTGTTTCGTGGACGGCTCACTGCGCCACCTCGGATTGCAGATGTTCACGGCAAGCGATCATACCGACGCGCAAATGCTTTTCTACGGTTTTCAGCGAGATCCCCAGGCGCTGCGCGACTTCAGCCTGGGGGATCTCATGCAGCTTGTGCATGATGAACACGGCCTGGCAACGCGGCGGCAATCGGGAAATAGCCGCAATCAGCCTGTCCAGTGTCTTCGCCGCGTCGACATGGCGCTCCTGTGGCGCTGCGTTGCAGGCGACGTCGGGCAGTTCTGCCACGGCGACGATCAAGCTGCTGCGCCGACGCTCGCGGCGGCAATGCGAGATGGCGTTGTCGTGGGCGATCTTGCGTAACAGCGCCAGGGGCTTGCGCACCCCTTCTTTCTCGTCATCCTCCAGCAACTGAACACACAGGTCGTGAACGACTTCACGCGCGAACACCCGCTCGCCGAAGCGTCGGCGCACATGATCGACCAGGTCGTCGTAGTGACGGACCAAGGTGGCGAGCAAGGATGGCTTTGGAGGATCTGCCTGCACGGTAGCGATAACAGAGAGGAAATGAGATGCAAGTATAAATGGGAATGCATGTCATTTGAAAGCAGTGTCACCCGCCTCCGCCTACTTCTTAACTGAGCATGCGAACCGAGCTCACCGCATCAACCGCCATGTCCAGGTCGCTGCCGGCAAGCACCTGCGCGTAATACGCCTTCAGTTCGTCCTCCCACCCCGCCACCTCCACCAGCAGATGCTCTGCATGCTCCCGCGTCAGGGCAAAGTGCGCGTGATGGCTGAGCATGTTCGCGCGGCTAATCTGGCTGCCTTCCCGGCCAACTGCCATGGCCAAGGTCTGTGCGGGGCCTTCTTCAAGCATGGGCAGCACGTCGTACATGGGCGACAGGCGCCATCCGCCGTCAACCCAGATCACCGCATGGTTGCGTGGATGGTCGTCGGAGTTGCCCACCAGGGCGTTGTAGCACATGCGCTTGAACAGCGCCTGCAGGTCGGTATCGGGCACACCCCGGCGGCGCATTTCATCGGCCACAGCGGCATAGCGCCAATCCCGATGGTGCGCGCCGTTCCACTCCGAATCCAGCAAGGTCAGCGCGCTGAGCATCGGGATACGTCGGGCACCTTGTGCTATGGGCGTGCGGTCGAAGCGTTCGATCAACAACGTCGAAGGGTTTTCAGCATGCAGCGCGGTCTTGGCCACGTTCAAGCCCTTCCCTGCGGCGAATGTCATGCAGGCGTATTCGATCGAGGGCAGGTCGTAATGGTCGAAGCGATCCCGCGGCTTGGCCAGAATCAGCATACCGTTATCCTGCAGCGTACGTTTTGGCCGTGCACCACCCAGAGCCGAACGCTGTTGGCGCACGTTGAGTGTGGCCACCGACTCGGCGTCGAGTTGGCCGTCGTACACCGCTTCACACGCAGCGACGAACTTGGCCAGGCCTTTCAAGGTCGGTACTGCGCCATCGCCTAAGCCGGGTGCGGGGGTTGTTGCGCCGCCTGCCATCAGGTTGCCAACGCGGTCGTTGTTGGGTGACTTGAGCAGGAAGTCGAGGGGGCCGAGTTCTTGGCCGTACGCCCGATGCAGCAGCCGCTCGCCCCAGCCATCGGGCATGGCGTCATTGATGAAGCCGGGTATGCCGCGGTTCTTGGCGATGCCGGTGTAGGCCTCGGCGCGTAACGGGTAATTGATCGGGTCGGGGACCCAGCCGCCGCGCGCGACGTGGTCAGGTGCATAAAGAAATTCACCAAGCTTGCCTTTGAGCGTCAGCCGGCCAAGGGTCATGACTTCACCTGTCTCGGGGTGCTCCATATAGATGTAGGCACGGGACATCAGAATTCCTCAGGCTTGGGTTTGGCCAGCCGCACGCGGCGGGATGCCAGGCTCTGGTGGGCATCATCGTCATCACTGAACCGGGTGATCTGGGAGGTTTGCTCTATGCCTTCCAGCGAGGCGAAAACGGTTTCGCTGATACCCAGGCGCCACAACACCAGCATGAATGAACGCAGGTCGACGAGCTCCGAGCCGCCTTCGATCTTGCGAAGGGTATGCGCGGAGACGCCGACAGTAGCTGTAAGGTCGGCTTGGCGCAGGCCGAGTGCCAGGCGCCGTGCTTTGACCAAAAGGCCGATTTTACTGAGGGTATCGGCGCAAGCGACTGGAAAATAGGTCGTCATAAGGCTCGCCATGGTTAACATTAACTGAGTTAAGGTTAACCATAGCACACTTAAAGATTTGATAATTCATGCATAATACTCACCGTGGTTAGTATTATCTAGGATAAGGTTAACCAAGGTTAACCTTAAAAATCCCTATGCAAGGCCACCAAAGCGCTTGTAGAAGCTTTCATTCACGTCAGGCAATGGGCCGTCAGCCGTTTCAAGCGCACTGTTCAACCACTCTTCAGCCTTGGCAAACACCAGCCGATACAGGTTGCGACACAGCTGCCGTGCTGCCCTGCCCTCCCAATCACCTGGCAGCAACTCATCAGGCAGTTGCGGGTCGCGCAGCAGCAGCCGACGGTACTCGTGAATCAGTAGCGTGCGTGCCAGGAAGCAATCCTGCGCATCGAGCTGCGGCTGCTCTTTAAGGCCCTGCCACAGCGGCCTGAATAACTGGATGAATTCACTATACTGCTGCCCCAGCTCGTCGATACGCCAACTCTCGCGCACTTGCGCGCGCATGGCTTTGGAAGCAAGCACTTCCTGGGTGTGCGTTTCAAACACGATGCTGTCATCACTGGCCTCCAGCTCGCGCAGGGTCGCGGCCAAGTCCGCGCGGTCAGCACGGGGGCAGCCCATCACGTTGGGCGCCATCACCCCGAAGCCCTGCCATTCCAGCTCCTCACGCAGGGTTTTGCGCTTGCCGGCTTCCAGTTGTGACAGCAGCACCAGGGTCCAGGCGCCATCCCATGCTGGTTGGCTGGGGCTGTAGACGCGCTTGAACGCTTTTTCGAAGCGTCGACGGCCAGTGCCCGTCAGGCTGTAATAGCTGCGTCGGCCGACTTTTTCGGCGGTCAGCCAACCTTCCTTGGTCAAGCGGAAGATCGAGGTGCGGATCAGCCGTTCGTTGATGCCGATCGGCTCCAGCAGGTTGATCAGGCTGCCCAGCCACACCGTGCCACCATGCGGTTCGATAGCGTCGCCGTACAGGGTGATGATCAGCGAGCTGGCGCGGATCGGCGTCTGTTCCTGAAAACGAGTGATCAGGTTGTTCAGTGGGGCAAGTGTGCTCATGGAGGAACTGTGCGCGGGGAAAGCACCGACTATACCTGCGCGGCGGGTTGCCTGGCCATTGCGTGACACGGACAGGCTCATGCCGGCGCCTTGCCTTTGGGCCGGATGCCGGAGTCACCCATGCGCGGCCGACCCTGCTCGGCTTCGGTCAGCGGTGGGCATTCGACCAGCGCGGTCATGCAGCGCTGCGTCAGGTGCTGATACTCCGCCGTGCCGCGCTGCTTCCAGGCCAGCTCCTGGTCGGTCAGCGGGCGTTTGACCTGTGCCGGGCTACCCACCACCAGGCTTTGTTCGGCGCATTCGAACCCGGCCTTGACGAAGGCCGTGGCAGCAACGATGCAGCGCGGGGCTACATGGGCACCATCCATTACCACGGCATTCATGCCTACCAGGGCATCTTCGCCCACGCGGCACCCGTGCAGCACCGCGCCGTGGCCGACATGCCCATTGCGTTCTATGACCGTGTCGCCCCCCGGAAAGCCATGCATCACGCAGGTGTCCTGCAGGTTGGCGCCCTCCTCCAGCACGATGCGGCCGAAGTCGCCCCTGAGTGAGGCCAGCGGGCCGACGTAGCAACGCGGGCCAACGATGACATCGCCAATCAGCACTGCGCTCGGGTGCACATAGGCAGTTGGATGAACCACGGGGGTCAGGCCGTCTAGCCGGTAGCAAGGCATGGCAAAGCTCCTGAAATGATTTGAAATGTGACGAATCCTTGTATCACAAAAATGTTGCGCGTCAATTGTGCGAATGCCTGTATCGCTTTGTTGTCAGCCATATTTGCATCCTTTTTTTGCAGAAAAAGCCCTATTTATCTGCGAATGAATCGTTAAATCACTTTTTTGAATAGCTCATCTTTCGCGCAGAAATCACCACAAAGAGATACGTGAAATACTTTTTGATGTTGATTTGGTGTATCGCATAAGGCATATACTGTCCGCACCTGAACGTGGCACAGCCCACGTCCCTGCAAACAATTCCAAGAAATGCCGGCCAATCGATGTGCCGTGCGAGCAGCCAGAGGAACCCGATATGCCTCGTTATCTCGATGCGCAAGCGCCGGAGCACGGCGTCCGGCTCATCACCCTGCAACGGCCAGAAGCGCTGAATGCCCTGTGCACAGCGTTGCTGGCCGAGCTGGCCAGCGAGCTGGATGCCGCCGAGCGTGATGATCAGACCCATGCCGTGGTGATTACCGGCAGCCGCAAGGCGTTCGCCGCCGGCGCCGACATTGGCGAGATGGCCGAGCGCGACCTGGTCGGCATCCTCAATGACCCTCGTGTTGCGTGTTGGCAACGGATAGCCGCGTTTTCCAAGCCGCTGATCGCCGCCGTTAACGGCTACGCCCTGGGCGGTGGCTGCGAGCTGATGATGTGCGCCGACATCGTCATTGCGGGCAGCGACGCCCGTTTCGGCCAGCCGGAGATCAACCTCGGCATCATCCCCGGCGCTGGCGGCACCCAGCGCCTGCTGCGCGCGGTCGGCAAGCCGCTGGCCATGCACATGGTGTTGACCGGTGAGGCCATCAGCGCCCAGCACGCCTTGCAAGCCGGCCTGATCAGCGAAATCACCCAGCCGGAACTGGCCGTGGAGCGCGCCGTGCAAGTGGCCCGCACTATCGCGGCCAAGGCGCCGCTGGCAGTGCGCCTGGCCAAGGAAGCCTTGCTCAAGGCCGGCGATACCGACCTTGCCAGTGGCCTGCGCTTCGAGCGCCACGCGTTCACCCTGCTCGCCGGCACCGCCGACCGCAATGAGGGTATTCGCGCCTTCCAGGAAAAACGCCAGGCCCGGTTCAAAGGCTGCTGAGCACCTCCCCATTCGACTGACCAAGCGAGTCTGCCATGACGTTCGAACACATCCTGTTTTCCATCGAGGACGGCGTTGCCCTCCTGTCGCTGAACCGCCCGGAGCAACTGAACAGTTTCAACACGCCCATGCACCTGGAAGTGCGCGAAGCCTTGAAGCAAGTACGCCAAAGCAAAGATGCACGGGTGTTGCTATTGACTGGCGAAGGCCGCGGCTTCTGTGCAGGCCAGGACCTGTCTGATCGCAATGTCGCGCCAGGCGCCGACATGCCGGACCTGGGTGAGTCCATCGATAAGTTCTACAACCCACTGGTGCGCACCCTGCGCGATTTGCCGCTGCCGGTCATCTGCGCCGTCAACGGCGTGGCTGCAGGCGCCGGAGCCAATATTCCGCTGGCCTGTGACCTGGTACTGGCCGCCCGTTCGGCCAGCTTCATCCAGGCCTTCTGCAAGATCGGCCTGGTGCCGGATTCTGGCGGCACCTGGCTGCTGCCACGGCTAGTCGGCATGGCGCGGGCCAAGGCGTTGGCGATGCTGGGCGAACGCCTTACGGCCGAACAGGCCCAGCAGTGGGGGTTGATCCATCGCGTGGTCGACGATGCCGCGTTGCGCGACGAGGCCCTCACCCTCGCCCGCCACCTCGCCACGCAGCCCACTTACGGCCTGGCCCTGATCAAGCGCAGCCTGAATGCCAGTTTCGATAACGGCTTCGACCAGCAACTGGAACTGGAGCGCGACCTGCAGCGCTTGGCTGGTCGCAGCGAAGACTACCGCGAAGGCGTAAGCGCTTTCATGAACAAGCGCACGCCTGCGTTCAAGGGGCGTTGAGCATGAGCGCACTCGACCGCAATAGCCAAGTGGCAGTGATCGGTGCAGGCGCCATGGGCGCAGGTATCGCCCAAGTGGCCGCGCAAGCCGGCCACCCGGTCAAACTCTACGACAACCGCCCCGGCGCCGCCGCCCAGGCAGTGGCGGGTATCGATCGTCAGCTCGCCCGCTTGGTAGAAAAAGGCAAGTTGCCTGCGGGCGAGCGGGAAGCGATCGTCGCCCGCCTGTGCCCAGCCGACACCCTCGACACCCTGGCCGATGCCCGCCTGGTGATCGAAGCCATCGTTGAAAACCTGTCAGTGAAGCAGGCCTTGTTGCACGAGCTTGAAGCGCTGTGCGCAGACGACTGCATCCTGGCCAGCAACACCTCGTCACTCTCGATCACCAGTCTGGCCGCTGGCTTGAAGCGCCCACAGCAAGTGGTGGGCATGCATTTCTTCAACCCGGCACCGTTGATGGCCCTGGTCGAGGTCGTTTCGGGGTTGGCTACCGACCCTGCCGTGGCCGCCTGCCTTTACGACACCGCCAAAGCCTGGGGCAAACAGCCGGTGCATGCCCGCTCGACGCCGGGCTTTATTGTCAACCGTGTAGCCCGGCCGTTCTACGCCGAGAGCCTGCGCCTGTTGCAGGAAGGTGCAGCCGATTGCGCCAGCCTGGATGCGCTATTGCGTGACGCCGGCGGCTTTCGCATGGGGGCCTTCGAGCTCACCGACCTGATCGGCCATGACGTCAACTATGCCGTCACCTGTTCGGTGTTCGAGGCGTTTTATGGTGATTTCCGCTTCCAGCCTTCGCTCGTGCAAAAGGAGTTGGTGGATGCCGGACGCCTTGGCCGCAAAACTGGCCAAGGTTTCTATAGCTACGCCGAAGGCGCCGAGCGCCCGCAACCTACAGCACTGCAAAGCACGGCGCAGGTTGAATCCTGCGTTATCGAGGGGCAGCTGGGCGTCATGCAGCCCTTGGTCGAGCGTTTGCGCGACAGCGGCATCGCCGTGACCGAGCGCGCCGGCAGTGGCGTGATCCAGGTCGGCGATGCCACGTTGGCGCTTTCCGACGGCCGCCTGGCCACGCAGCGTGCCCGCGAAGAAGGCCTGCGCAACCTGGTACTGGTCGATCTGGCCCTGGACTACAGCACGGCTTCCCGCATTGCGATCAGTTGGTCTGCCGACACCACCCGTGAGGCCCGCGACCAGGCCGTTGGCTTGTTAACCCGCGCCGGCCTGAAAGTGACCGCAGTCGCCGACCTGCCTGGCCTGGTCGTGCTGCGTACGGTGGCGATGCTGGCCAACGAAGCCGCCGATGCCGTGTTGCAAGGTGTTGGCTCGGCAGCCGATATCGACCTGGCCATGCGCGTCGGCGTGAACTACCCCTGCGGCCCGCTGGCCTGGGCCTCGCGCATCGGCATAAGCCAGACCTTGCGTGTACTCGACAACCTGCAGCGCAGCTACGGCGAAAGCCGCTATCGCCCTTCCCTGCTATTGCGCCGCTGCGAAGCCCAAGGAGGCAATCTGCATGACTGAAATCGAGCTGGCACAAGCCTGTGCCGATGCCATGTTTTCCCGCGATCACGCCACCCAAGGGCTCGGCATCAGCCTGCTCGAAGCCGGCCCTGGCCAGGCGCGCCTGCGCATGCCGGTGCGCGCCGACATGATCCAGGGCCACGGCACCTGCCACGGTGGCTTCCTGTTCGCCCTGGCGGATTCCGCCTTCGCCTTTGCCTGCAACAGTTACGACCAGGCCACCGTGGCCCTGGGTTGCAGCATCGACTACCTGGCGCCGGCACTGCGCGACGACGTGCTGACCGCCACGGCCAGCGAAGTCAGCCGCAAAGGCCGTACCGGCCTGTATGACGTTCGCATCGAGAACCAGCGCGGTGAGCTGGTGGCGATGTTCCATGGCAAATCCTACAAAGTACGCGGCACGGTGCTCGCGCAGGAGACACAAGATGACTGAACACACCCTGGCCGATGCGCTGATCATCGACGCCGTGCGCACGCCGATCGGCCGCTACGCCGGCGCCTTGAGCGGCGTGCGCCCCGACGACCTGGCCGCCATCCCGCTCAAGGCCCTGATCGCCCGCCACCCGGAGTTGGATTGGGCAGCAGTGGACGACGTAATCCTCGGTTGCGCCAACCAAGCCGGTGAGGACAACCGCAACGTTGCCCGCATGGCCAGCCTGCTGGCGGGCCTGCCGATCGAGGTGCCGGGCACCACCCTCAACCGCTTGTGCGGCTCTGGCATGGACGCCATTGGCAACGCGGCCCGTGCCCTGCGCTGCGGTGAAGCCGGGCTGATGCTAGCCGGCGGCGTGGAGTCGATGTCGCGCGCGCCGTTCGTCATGGGCAAATCGGAGCAAGCCTTTGGGCGCGCCGCCGAACTGTTCGATACCACCATCGGCTGGCGCTTCGTCAACCCGTTGATGAAGGCCGAACATGGCACCGACTCGATGCCTGAGACGGCTGAGAACGTCGCTGCCCGTTTCGGTATCTCCCGTGAAGACCAGGACGCCTTCGCCCTGCGCAGCCAGCACAAGGCTGCCGCCGCCCAGGCCCGAGGCCGCCTGGCACAGGAAATCGTGCCGGTCGAAATCCCCCAGCGCAAAGGCCCGGCCAAGCGCGTCGAGCACGACGAACACCCGCGTGGCGACACCACGCTGGAGCAGTTGGCCAAGCTCGGCACGCCGTTCCGTGAGGGTGGCAGTGTCACCGCTGGCAATGCCTCTGGCGTCAACGACGGTGCCTGTGCACTGCTGCTGGCGAGCACCGCAGCGGCCCGGCGCCATGGCCTTAAAGCCCGCGGGCGCATTGTCGGCATGGCTGTGGCCGGGGTCGAGCCGCGCATCATGGGCATCGGCCCGGTGCCGGCTACCCGCAAGGTGCTCGAACTCACCGAGCTGTCGCTGGCCGACATGGATGTCATCGAGCTAAACGAGGCCTTCGCTGCCCAAGGCCTGGCGGTATTGCGCGAGCTTGGCCTGGCCGACGACGACAAGCGGGTCAACCGGAACGGCGGCGCGATTGCCCTGGGGCATCCGCTGGGCATGAGTGGCGCGCGCCTGGTCACCACCGCACTGCACGAACTGGAAGAAACCGCCGGACGCTACGCGTTGTGCACCATGTGCATAGGCGTTGGCCAAGGCATCGCCATGGTCATCGAGCGCCTCTGACCAACGGCTTGTTACCGAACACAACGCAGCCGGTTATGCTGCGCCCATGACACTCACCGCCCGGCTGCGAACCCGCGCCGGTCGGCGTACAAGAACAATTCGAGTGAAGCCATGAACATGTACCATGATGCCGATCGTGCCCTGCTTGACCCTATGGAAACCGCCAGCGTCGACGCCCTGCGCCAGCACCAGCTGGAGCGCCTGCGCTGGAGCCTGAAACACGCCTACGACAACGTGCCGCTGTACCGCAAGCGCTTCGACGAATGCGGCGCGCACCCCGATGACCTCAAGTCGCTCGACGACCTGGCCAAGTTCCCCTTCACCGGCAAGAACGACCTGCGCGACAACTACCCGTACGGCATGTTTGCCGTGCCCCAGGAAGAGGTCGTGCGCCTGCATGCCTCCAGCGGCACAACGGGCAAGCCGACCGTGGTTGGTTATACCCAGAACGACATCGACACCTGGGCCAATGTGGTCGCCCGCTCGATCCGCGCCGGCGGCGGGCGCAAAGGCGACAAAGTGCACGTTTCGTACGGTTATGGTCTGTTTACCGGCGGGCTCGGCGCGCATTACGGCGCCGAACGGCTGGGATGCACGGTCATCCCCATGTCCGGTGGCCAGACCGAGAAGCAGGTGCAACTGATCCGCGACTTCCAGCCCGACATCATCATGGTCACGCCGTCTTACATGCTCAACCTGGCCGACGAGATCGAGCGCCAGGGCATCGACCCGCACGACCTCAAGCTGCGCCTGGGCATCTTCGGGGCCGAGCCCTGGACCGACGAGCTGCGGCGCTCCATCGAGCAGCGCCTGGGCATCCAGGCCCTCGACATCTATGGCCTGTCGGAGATCATGGGGCCCGGTGTGGCAATGGAGTGCATCGAAACCAAAGATGGCCCGACCATCTGGGAAGACCACTTCTACCCCGAAATCATCGACCCGGTTACCGGCGAGGTGCTGCCGGACGGGCAATTGGGCGAGCTGGTATTTACCTCGCTAAGCAAGGAGGCGCTGCCGATGGTGCGCTACCGAACCCGTGACCTGACCCGCCTGCTGCCAGGCACCGCGCGGCCGATGCGGCGGATCGGCAAGATCACCGGGCGCAGTGACGACATGCTGATCATTCGTGGGGTCAACGTGTTCCCGACCCAGATTGAGGAGCAGGTACTCAAAATAAAACAGCTTTCAGAGATGTACGAGATCCATCTGTATCGCAATGGCAACCTGGACAGTGTCGAGGTGCACGTGGAGCTGCGTGGCGAATGCCAGGCGATGGACGAGGGCCAGCGCAAGCTGCTGATCGGTGAACTGACCAAGCAGATCAAGACCTACATCGGCATCAGCACCCAGGTGCGACTGCAGCCCTGCGGCACGCTCAAGCGTTCTGAAGGCAAGGCATGCCATGTCTTCGACAAACGGTTGGCCAGCTGACTTATCAGCTGCCTTTTTACGGCCCCGGCTCAGTCCGGGGCTTTTTTTTGCCGGCCCTTTCGCAGCGCAAGGCTGCTCCTACAGGTGGTGCGCGCCCTTGTAGGAGCAGCCTTGTGCTGCGAAAGGTCCGCAAAGCGATACACAAATCTTATTCGATACATATAAAACTGTTTGACGTTATGTTTTGTATCGCTTACAAATGACTCATGCCTTAGCAGGAGTCGGAACATGTACGCACAGCTAGTCGAAACCGGCGTCAAACGCGTCAAGTCCCTGGACGAAATGTCGCCCGAAGAGCGCGACTTCCAGGAAAAGATCGATGCCGAGATCAAAATCGAAGCCAAGAACTGGATGCCCGAGGCCTACCGCCAAACCCTGATCCGGCAGATCTCCCAGCACGCCCACTCGGAAATCGTCGGCATGCTGCCCGAAGGCAACTGGGTCACCCGCGCCCCGAGCCTGAAACGCAAGCTGCAACTGATGGCCAAGATCCAGGACGAAGCCGGCCACGGCCTGTACCTGTACAGCGCCATGGAAACCCTCGGCGCCGACCGCGACGAAGAGATCGCCAAGCTGCACAGCGGCAAGGCCAAGTACTCGAGCATCTTCAACTACCCGACCCTGAGCTGGGCCGACATGGGCGCCGTTGGCTGGCTGGTCGATGGCGCTGCGATCGTCAACCAGGTGGTGCTGCAGCGCACCTCCTACGGCCCCTACTCCCGCGCCATGATCCGCATCTGCAAGGAAGAGAGCTTCCACCAGCGCCAGGGCTACGAGCTGCTGCTGACCATGATGCGCCACGGCACCCAGGCTCAGAAGGACATGGTTCAGGACGCCATCAACCGCCTGTGGTGGCCGTCGTTGATGATGTTTGGCCCCAGTGACGAGCACTCCCCCAACAGCGCCCAGTCGATGGCGTGGAAGATCAAGCGCCAGACCAACGACGAGCTGCGCCAGCGCTTCATCGACCAGACCGTGCCACAGCTCGAGCTGCTCGGCTGCACCGCGCCCGACCCGCACCTGAAGTGGAACGAAGCCCGCGGCCACTACGATTTCGGCGACATCCAGTGGGACGAGTTCTACGAAGTCATCAAGGGCAACGGCCCCTGCAACTTGGAACGTGTCGCCACCCGGCGCAAGGCCATCGAGGACGGCGCCTGGGTACGCGAGGCCGCCGTGGCCTATGCGCGCAAGCAACAGAACAAGAACGCCGCCTGAGCGGCGATTGATGCGGAGATCGAAAATGTCTGTCTGGACCCTCTACGAAGTGTTCGTGCGCAGCAAGCACGGCCTGAACCACAAGCATGTCGGCAGCGTGCATGCCGCCGACGCCGCCATGGCCATCGAGAATGCCCGTGAGCTGTACACCCGCCGCAGCGAAGGCGTGAGCCTGTGGGTGGTGCCATCGGCACTGATTACCGCCTCCTCCCCTGACGAGAAAGACCCGCTGTTCGCCCCCTCGGACGACAAGGTCTACCGCCATGCCAGCTTTTACGAGCTGCCCGACGAAGTCGGACACATGTGAGGTGGGCCATGCATAACGAAGCGCTTATCCCCTATTTGCTGCTCCTGGGCGACAGTGCCCTGGTGCAGGGCCAGCGGCTCTGTGAATGGTGCGGCCACGCCCCAGCCATCGAGGAAGAACTGGCCTTGATGAACGTCGGCCTCGACCTGGTCGGCCAAGCCCGCAACTGGCTGGACTACGCCGCCGAATTGCTCGACGACGGCCGTGACGCCGATGCCCTTGCCTACCGCCGTGACGAACGCGCCTACCGCAACCTGCTGCTGGTCGAACAACCCAATGGCGACTTCGCCGTGACCATGACCAAGCAGTTTTTCTACGACGCCTGGCACTTCGCGGTGCTGCAGGGCATGGCTGCGTCCCGCGATGAGCGTATCGCCGGCATTGCTGCCAAGGCACTCAAGGAGGTCACCTACCACCTGCGTCGCTCCGGCGAGTGGGTGCAACGCCTGGGCGGCGGCACCGACGAAAGCCGTCGGCGCATGCTAGACGCCATCCCAGCGCTGTGGCGCTTCACCGTTGAACTGACCGCGGGTAGCGACAGCGAAGTTCAGCTGGCCGAAGCCGGCATCGCTGCCGAACCGGCCGCCGTCGGCGCGGCCTGGCTCAAGCAGGTAAGCGCGATTTTCGACTCGGTCGAGCTGCCGCTGCCCAAGGCCGCCAGGTATTTCTACCTGGACGGCCGCAAAGGCCTGCACACCGAGCACCTGGGGCTGTTGCTGGCCGAAATGCAGTTCCTGCCACGGGCCTACCCCGATGCGACCTGGTGAGCTGATCGCCAGCGACCTCGGCGCCCGTGCCGCCCGAGGCGACGACCTGGCCCGGGCCTGGGCGGTGCTGGAGCAGGTCATGGACCCGGAAGTGCCGGTGGTGAGCGTGGTTGACCTGGGCATTGTCCGCGACCTGGGCTGGCGCGCCGGCCACCTGCACCTGGTTGTCACGCCAACCTATTCCGGTTGCCCGGCGACCGAGGTGATCGAGGCCGATATCCGTGACGCGCTGCAACAGGCCGGTTTTGCTGCCCCCGCACTGGAGCGGCGCTTGACCCCGGCCTGGAGCACCGACTGGATCAGCGACCTGGGCCGCCAACGCTTGCGCGCCTATGGCATAGCGCCGCCCGAAGGCAGCACCAGCAAGCGCAGCCTGCTCGGTGAGGCGCCCCAAGTGTGCTGCCCGCAGTGTGGCAGCGCGCATACCGAACTGCTCAGCCAGTTCGGCTCCACGGCTTGCAAGGCGCTGTACCGCTGCCGCGAGTGCCTGGAGCCATTCGACTATTTCAAATGCATTTGAGCCGTGGAGAACACCATGAGCCAGTTTCACAGCCTGACCATCAAGCAAGTACGCAACGAGACCCGCGACGCCGTGTCCATCGTCTTTGACGTACCCGAGCACCTGCAGACGCAATTCCGCTTCACCCAGGGCCAGTACCTGGTCATGCGTACCCAGCTGGATGACGAAGAGGTGCGTCGTTCCTATTCGATCTGCAGCGCCGTGCAGGACGGCGAGCTGCGTGTGGCTGTCAAGCGCGTGCCAGGCGGGCGTTTTTCGGCCTTTGCCAATGAAGTGCTCAAGGCTGGCCAGCAACTGGAGGTGATGCCGCCGTCGGGCAGCTTCTTCGTGCCGCTCGACCCCGCCCGCGAAGGCCACTATCTGGGCGTTGCCGCCGGCAGCGGCATTACGCCGATCCTGTCGATCATCGCCACCACCCTGGCCACTGAGCCGCACAGCCGTTTCACCCTGCTCTACGGCAACCGCTCAAGCTCCGGTGCGCTGTTCCGCGACAAGCTCGAAGACCTGAAAAACCGTTACCTGGACCGCCTGAACCTGATTTTCGTGTTCAGCCGCGAGCAGCAGGACGTCGACCTGTACAACGGCCGGATCGATGCCGACAAGTGCGGGCAACTGTTCTCCCGCTGGCTGGACGTCGCCACGCTGGACGCTGCGTTCATTTGCGGCCCCCAGGCCATGACTGAAACCGTGCGTGACAGCCTGCAGGCCAACGGCATGGCCAAGGACCGCATCCACTTCGAACTGTTCGCCGCCGCAGGCAGCGAAGCGCGCCGCGAAGCCCGTGAAGCTGCGCGCCAGGTGGATTCGGCGCTCAGCCATATCACCGTGATCAGCGATGGCCGGGCGCTGAGCTTCGACCTGCCGCGCAACAGCCAGAACGTGCTGGACGCCGGCAACGCCATCGGCGCCGAACTGCCGTACTCGTGCAAGGCCGGGGTGTGCTCGACCTGCAAGTGCCGGGTGATCGAAGGCGAGGTCGAGATGGACAGCAACCATGCGCTGGAAGACTACGAAGTGGCGGCGGGGTATGTGCTGTCGTGCCAGACCTACCCGGTTAGCGACAAAGTGGTGCTCGACTTCGACCAGCTCTGATACCTGGCCCGCGAAGAGGCCCTGAGCACCACCGCAATACCTGTGTGACCTCAAAAACAACTACAACACCAAGAGATCGCTTGCCATGACCCCCGAACGCATAGAAAGCATCGCCAACCACCCCGACTTCCAGCACCTGGTCCGCCGCAAACGTCGCCTCAATGGCACCCTGACCCTGGCCATGCTGGTGATCTACTACGGCTTCGTCCTGTTGGTGGCGTTCTCCCCCAGCACCCTCGGCCAATCGCTCAGCGGTGGCGTGACCACCGTTGGCATGCTGGTGGGCGTGCTCATGGTGCTGCTGTCGTTCGCCCTCACCGGCATCTACGTGCACCGCGCCAACAACGTGCTCGACCCGCTGAACGACAAGGTCAAGCAGGAGTGCGCGCAATGAACTGGACTGCCATCTCGATGTTCATGGTGTTCGTCTGCTTCACCTTGCTGGTAACCCGCTGGGCCGCACTGCGGACCCGCTCGGCGAGTGACTTCTACACTGCGGGCGGTGGCCTGACCGGCATGCAGAACGGCTTGGCGATCGCCGGCGACATGATCAGCGCCGCGTCGTTCCTGGGCATCTCGGCCATGATGTTCATGAACGGCTACGACGGCTTGCTCTACGCCCTGGGTGTACTGGCCGGCTGGCCAATCATCCTGTTCCTGATCGCCGAACGCCTGCGCAACCTGGGCAAGTACACGTTTGCCGACGTCGTTTCCTACCGCCTGGCGCAAACCCCAGTCCGCCTGACCTCGGCATTCGGCACCTTGGTCGTCGCGCTGATGTACCTGGTGGCCCAGATGGTCGGGGCCGGCAAGCTGATCGAGCTGCTGTTCGGCATCAGCTACCTGTACGCGGTCATGCTGGTCGGGGTGTTGATGGTTGCCTACGTGACCTTCGGCGGCATGCTGGCAACCACCTGGGTGCAGATCATCAAGGCCGTGATGCTGCTGTCCGGCACCAGCTTCATGGCGTTCATGGTGCTCAAGCACTTTGGCTTCAGCACCGAAGCGATGTTTGCCAGCGCCGTGGCCGTGCATGCCAAGGGCCAGGCGATCATGGCGCCGGGTGGCTTGCTGTCGAACCCGATCGATGCGATTTCCCTGGGCCTGGGCATGATGTTCGGCACTGCCGGCCTGCCGCATATCCTGATGCGTTTCTTCACCGTCAGTGATGCCAAGGAAGCGCGCAAGAGCGTGTTCTACGCCACGGGTTTCATCGGCTACTTCTACCTGCTGCTGATCGTCATCGGCTTTGGTGCCATCGTCATGGTCGGCACCGAGCCGTCCTACCGCGATGCGGCAGGCGCGATCATCGGCGGCGGCAACATGGTCGCGGTGCACTTGGCCCAGGCAGTGGGTGGCAACCTGTTCCTGGGTTTCATCTCTGCCGTGGCCTTCGCCACCATTCTTGCGGTAGTGGCGGGCCTTGCGTTGTCCGGCGCTTCGGCGGTTTCCCACGACCTCTATGCCTGCGTGGTACGCAAAGGCCAGGCCACTGAACAGGAAGAAATGCGTGTCTCGCGTATCGCCACCCTGGTGATCGGCTTGCTGGCAGTGGTGCTGGGGCTGGTGTTCGAGTCGCAAAACATCGCCTTCCTCTCCGGCCTGGTACTGGCCGTGGCTGCATCGGTCAACTTCCCGGTGCTGCTGCTCTCGATGTTCTGGAAGGGCCTGACCACCCGTGGTGCCGTATGCGGCAGCATGGCCGGTTTGCTCTCGGCCGTGGTGCTGGTGGTACTCGGCCCAGCAGTGTGGGTCAACGTGCTGCACAACGAACAGGCGCTGTTCCCTTACAGCAACCCGGCGCTGTTCTCGATGAGCCTGGCGTTTTTCGGCGCCTGGGTGTTCTCGGTCACCGACACCTCCGCGCGTGCCAGCGAGGAGCGTAGTCGCTACCTGGCGCAGTTCATTCGCTCCATGACCGGTATCGGCGCTGCCGGCGCCAGCAAGCACTGACTTCGAGAACAACCATGTCGGGTACAACAACAATGAACCGCACTCGCTTCTCTTCTGCCGCTTGGCTTGCCACGCTCGCCCTGCCCTTGCCGGCCATGGCCGACTTCGTCAGCGACAGCCATGCACGCCTGGAACTGCGTAACCACTACATCAACCGCGATTTCCGCCAGAGCAATGCCCCGCAGGCCAAGGCCGAGGAATGGGGCCAAGGCTTTACCGCCCGCGTGGAATCCGGCTTCACCGAAGGCCCGGTGGGCTTCGGCGTGGACGCCATGGGCCAGCTGGGTCTCAAGCTCGATTCCAGCCGCGACCGCCGCAACACCGGCTTGCTGCCCTTTGGCCCGAACAGCCACGAGCCTGTCGATGACTACAGCGAGCTGGGCCTGACCGGTAAAGCACGGGTCTCCAAGAGCACCCTGCGCCTGGGCACCCTGCAGCCGATCCTGCCGGTGGTGGTGTACAACGACACCCGTCTGTTGTCTTCCACGTTCCAGGGCGGCCTGCTGAACAGCCAGGAGCTCAATGGCCTCACCGTCAACGCCGGGCGCCTCACCAAGGCCAACCTGCGCGATTCGTCCGGCCGCGATGACATGGGCTACGGCGCAGCCAGCAGCGACCACCTGGATTTCGGCGGCGGCAGCTATGCCATCACCCCACAGACCAGCGTCAGCTATTACTACGCCAAGCTCGAAGACATCTACCGCCAGCAGTTCGTCGGCCTGGTCGATACCCGCCCACTGGGCGAAGGCCTGAGCCTGCGCAGCGACCTGCGCTATTTCGACAGCCGTAACGACGGCGCCGAACGTGGCGGCAACATCGACAACCGTAACTTCAACGCCATGTTCACCCTCGGCGTCAGGGCGCACAAGTTCACCGCCACCTGGCAACAGATGTCCGGCGACAGCGCCTTCCCCTTCGTCAACGGCGGCGACCCGTTCACGGTCAACCTGGTGACCTACAACACCTTCACCCGCGCCGGGCTCGATTCCTGGCAGGTGCGCTACGACTACGACTTCGTCGCCATGGGCATCCCGGGCCTGAGTTTCATGACCCGCTACACCGACGGCCGCCACGCCGAGACCGCCACGGTCAGCAACGGCCGTGAGCGCGAACGCGACACCGACCTCACCTACGTCATCCAGAGCGGCCCGTTCAAAGACGTCAGCCTGCGCTGGCGCAACGTCACCTTCCGTTCCGGCAATGGCCTGACCAATGCCGTGGACGAGAACCGCCTGATCATCGGCTACACCTTGGCGCTGTGGTAACAGCGCCCTTCCCCCATTAGAACAGCATGGAGAACAGCATGTCTGACGCCCCAACCCTGCAAAGCTTCATTGCCGGTCGCTGGATCGGCCAGCACGGCGCCCAGGCCCTGCGCAGCGCCTTGAACGGTCACGTTCTGGCCTACAGCCATGAAGAGCGCCCGGATTTCGCCGAAGCCGTGGACTTCGCCCGCGCCCGTGGCCTGGCCGCCCTCATGGCCATGGACTTCCAACAGCGCGCCGCCCGCCTCAAGGCCCTGGCCTTGTACCTGGCCGAGCGCAAAGAGCAGCTGTACGCCTTGTCCCACCACAGTGGCGCCACCCGCGCCGACAGCTGGATCGACATCGAAGGCGGTAACGCCACACTGTTCGCCTATGCCGGCATCGGCAGCCGCGAACTGCCCTCCGGCAACCTGGTGCACGAAGGCCCTGCAATACCGCTGGGCAAGCAAGGCCACTTTGCCGGCAGCCATATTCTGGTGCCGCGTGCCGGGGTCGCCGTGCACATCAACGCGTTCAACTTCCCAATCTGGGGCATGCTCGAGAAGTTCGCCCCGACCTTCCTGGCCGGCATGCCGTGCATCGTCAAGCCCGCTACCTCGACCAGCTACCTGACTGAAGCCGTGGTGCGCCTGATGAACGCGTCGGGCCTGCTGCCCGACGGCAGCTTGCAGTTGGTGATCGGCAGCACCGGCGACTTGCTCGACCGCTTGCAGGGCCAGGATGTAGTGACCTTTACCGGCTCCGCCGATACCGCCGCCAAACTGCGCGTGACGCCGAACCTGATCCGCAACTCGGTACCGTTCACCGCCGAGGCGGATTCGCTGAACTGCGCAATTCTCGGCCCAGACGTGACCCCGGACAGCGAAGAGTTTGACCTGTACATCAAGGAGGTGGTCCGCGAGATGACCACAAAGGCCGGGCAGAAATGCACTGCCATCCGCCGCGCCATCGTCCCGGCCAAGCATATCGATGCCGTCGCTACCCGCCTGCGCGAGCGCCTGAGCAAGGTGGTGGTGGGTGACCCTTCAGTGGAAGGCGTGCGCATGGGCGCCCTGGCCTCGCATGACCAGCAGCGCGACGTCGGCGAGCGTGTACGCAGCCTGCTGCAGAGCTGCGACCAGCTGTTCGGCGCCAGTGACGGTTTTGCGCCGCGTGGTGAGGGTGTTGCCGAGGGCGCGTTCTTTGCGCCGACCCTGCTCCAGGCCCGCGACCCGCATGCTGAAGGTGGTGCGCACGATATCGAAGCGTTCGGCCCGGTCAGCACGCTGATGGCCTACGATGACCTTGACGAAGCCCTGGCCCTGGCTGCCCGTGGCAAGGGCAGCCTGGTGGCGACCCTGGTCACTGCCGACCGCGCCGTTGCCGCCAAAGCCATCCCGGTGGCGGCTGCCTGGCACGGCCGCCTGCTGGTGCTGGACCGCGAAGCCGCGCTGGAGTCCACTGGGCATGGCTCGCCGCTGCCGCAACTCAAGCATGGCGGCCCCGGCCGCGCGGGCGGTGGTGAAGAGTTGGGCGGGCTGCGCGCGGTCAAGCACTACCTGCAGCGTGCGGCCGTACAAGGCTCACCGAGCATGCTCACGGCGGTAACGGGCGAGTACGTGCGCGGCGCAGAAGTGATCGAGAGCGAAGTCCACCCGTTCCGTCGCTACTTCCAGGACTTGCGTATCGGCGAGTCGCTGTTAACCCACCGCCGTACGGTGACCGAGGCAGACCTGGTCAACTTCGGCTGCTTGTCGGGTGACCACTTCTACATGCACTTCGACGAGATCGCCGCCAAGGAATCGCAGTTTGGCAAGCGTATCGCCCATGGCTACTTCGTGCTTTCGGCAGCGGCAGGCCTGTTTGTATCCCCTGGCGCCGGCCCGGTGCTGGCCAACTACGGCCTGGATACCCTGCGCTTCATCAACCCGGTAGGCATTGGCGATACGATCCAGGCGCGCCTGACCTGCAAGCGCAAGATCGACCAGGGCAAGGCCAGCCCGTTGGGGCAGCCGCAAGGTGTGGTGGCGTGGGACGTTGAGGTTACCAACCAGCTGGGTGAGCTGGTGGCCAGCTATGACATTCTGACCTTGGTATTGAAGAAGGTTGACTGAGTAGCCAACTTGCCAAACGATGGGCTGCCTCGCAGCCCATCGCTCATTCATTCATCAACCCACCACGGCCGGGTCACCCACCGATTGATTGGGCTTGCTCCCGGAAATACGCCAGCTCACGGCGGTAATCCCATACCGCTCGGCCATCGGCCTGCTGACTTTCTTGATCTTTTCCCGCCCGAATTTCGGAATGATGCCGATGCCCGCATCACAGCTGGCCCAATGCCAGGCCTCGGCATTGTCCAACCGTTCCAGGCGGATGATGAAACTGCGCGGTTGGCCATGCAGTTGGTAGTCGATGATGTACAGCTGTGGACCAGGCATCGCAGGGGCCTCCTCTTCTCCATGGATGACCTTTTGATTGATCTGGGCAGTGCCAGAAAATTCAAAAAATTTGCCAACCTAGATCAATCGCTACGGTCGCCGTCCGCCGCCATGGCTGTTCTGGCCACCCTTGCGGCCGGCTTCAGCGGCGCGTTCCCGGTCATTGGCGAAGTTGCCACCCGACACCTTGCCGCCTTTGTGCCCGGCCCGGGAGGCTTTTTCCCGGTCGTTGGCGAAATTGCCCGAGTTGGTTTCCTTGGTGCCGCCGCGCTGGCTGGTACGTTCTTGATCACGCGCCATGTGGTATCTCCTTGCGATGGAAAGGCTGCTGGGCCGTACCTTGATTCCGAGCCAGCAAACACGGGCAATGCTCAATCGAATTGCACACAGCTGACGGGTGGCGCCAAACGCCCTCAGGCCAAATGCTTGCGTGGCGGCATTAGGCATGCACGCTCCACTGGGTGGAATCAGACTCGATCGGCAGTTCGTCGATGGCATGGATCAGCCCGCTCTCCAGTGCCTCCTCGGGCCCCAGTATCCGCGGGTAGGCCATCAGGTAACGGGGCACGTCCAGCACTTCTGCACTGCCTTCGGTTCGCTCTGCCACGATTTGAGCGTACAGCCGCAGGTCGTAATCCAAGCTCATGGCGTATTCGGCCATCCTGGCGTGGTCGACCGACCCGTGAAGCGTCCAATGGAAGGGGTGAAACAAGAACTTGCTGAACGCGCAGGCGGTGCGATGCTCGCCCGCCAGAAACAGGATGTTGCCCATCGATTCCACCGTCCCCAGGTTGTGGGTATGCAGCGGAATCGGTAGCGCCCGCAGGAAGTTGTACAAGGTAAACCCGTAGCTGCACTCCCCGCCCATGGTCGCGATGTTCAGTTGCAGCAGCTGTGCGCCCTGCTGCATGGCGCGCGAACAGGTGTTGATCAGGTTGCCGCAGGTGGATGAGTTGATCGGCCCGGTGAAATGGATGATGTGTCTGGCCATGTTTGCCTCCAGGGTTGGCGGTTCATGCCGGTGAATGGCCAATCCGTCATGGGGTGTAGTCGTCTTTTGCACCCGCTATGCGGTGGAGACGCCAACCGCGGCAAAGTTCAACTCTGCGTGCATTCCCCGTTGGTCAACCGTGCTGAACCTCACGGCCGCGCATCAGTCGCACTTTCAGAGCGACCTCTCAAAAAGCTGGCAATGAGGAAGGCAGCGTGAGCGAGATCCGTATTGGTATATCAGGTTGGCGCTATGGCCCTTGGCGCAAGGATTTCTACCCCAAAGGGCTGCGCCAGGACAGTGAACTCGCGTTCGCCTCGCGGGCAGTCAACAGCATCGAGATCAATGGCTCGTTCTATAGCCTGCAGACGCCCGAACGGTATCGGGGGTGGCGTGAGGAAACGCCGGACGGTTTTGTATTCTCGGTAAAGGGGCCGCGCTACATCACCCATGTACGGCGGCTCAAGGACATCGAAGCGCCGGTGGCCAATTTCTTTGCTTCCGGGCCTTTGTTGCTGGGCGACAAGCTGGGCCCGTTTCTGTGGCAGTTCCCACCCAACATGAAGTTCGACGAAGCACGCTTTGCGCGGTTTCTGGCGCTGCTGCCGCGTAACCGAAAAGCGGCGCGCGAATGCGCACAAGGGTGTGACGAGCGGCTCAAGGGCAATGGCGGCACCGACATCAAAGGCAACGCACGCTTGCGCCACGCCGTGGAAATCCGCCACGAGAGCTTTCTTTGCGAAGCCTTCGTGAAGTTGTTGCGCAAACACCGCGTGGCGCTGGTCGTGGCCGACAGTGCAGGGAAATGGCCCTATGTCGAAGATGTCACGGCCGATTTCGTCTACATGCGCCTGCACGGTGATGTCGAGCTCTACAGCAGTGGCTACACGGCGCAGGCCTTGCGCCGCTGGAAACAGCGCATTCTGCGCTGGAGCCAAGGCAGCCAGGCAGACGACGCACACACCGTGCTACCCGGCGCACCGCCCAAGCGGGCCACGCGTGATATCTACTGCTACTTCGACAACGACCAGAAGGTCCATGCGCCCTATGATGCCCGGCGCCTTCTGGAGAAGTTGAAGCTGGACTATGACCTGCTCACCGAACCCGGTGTCGAGCCGGAGGTTGAGCTGTGAACAAGACCTTGCCCACACCGCGCTGCATTATCGACAACGTCACCACGGTGCAAAGGCTGACCGTGCTGACCCTCAACGTGCACAAGGGCTTCACCCCCTTCAACCGGCGGTTCATCCTGCCTGAGCTGCGCGATGCGGTGCGCGCCACCGGCGCCGACTTGGTGTTTCTTCAGGAGGTGCACGGCAGCCACCAGCAGCATGCCGAGCGCCACGCAGCTTGGCCGGAAACGCCGCAGTACGAGTTTCTGGCCGACAGCATGTGGCCGCAGTTCGCCTATGGCCGCAACGCCGTGTACCCCCATGGCGACCACGGCAATGCCTTGCTGTCGAAATTCCCCATCAGCCAGTTCGACAACCGGGATGTTTCCATCGACGGCAATGAGCAGCGTGGCCTGCTCCATTGCCGCCTGGAGGTGCCTGGGCATAAAGAGGTGCATGCAGTGTGCGTGCACCTGGGCCTGCGGGAATCACACCGCCAGCGCCAGGTGCGCCTGTTGCTGGAGCTGCTCGACAGCTTGCCGCCCGATGCGCCGGTGATCATTGCCGGCGATTTCAATGACTGGCGCCTGAAAGCGGATGTGGCGCTGTCCGAACACCTGGTCGAAGCCTTTGGCGAGCGTTTCGGCACCCCGGCGCGCAGTTTTCCGGCGCGCTTGCCGCTGCTGCGGCTTGACCGCATCTACCTGCGCAATGCCATGCCGAGCAAGGCGCAGGTGCTGTCGAAATACCCATGGTCGCACCTTTCCGACCATGCCCCCCTCACTGCGGAGATCAGCCTATGAACCGACCTTGGCTAGAGGGCAACAGCGTGCAGCTGTTGATCAATGGCGAAGAGTATTACCCGCGCGTGTTTGAAGCGATGGCCCAGGCGCAGGAGGAAATCCTGCTGGAGACGTTCATCATCTTTGATGACAAGGTCGGCCAGCAGTTGCAGCAGGTGCTGATAGACGCCGCGCAGCGCGGCGTGCGCGTCGAAGTGGCGGTCGATGGTTACGGCACTGCCGACCTGCCCGACACCTTCATCTCGGCCATGACCGAAGCCGGCGTCAACTTTCATGCCTTCGATCCACAGCCCCGGCTGGTGGGCATGCGCACCAACCTGTTCCGCCGCCTGCACCGCAAGATCGTGGTCATCGATGGGCAGCGCGCGTTCATCGGCGGTATCAACTACAGTGCCGATCACCTGGGCGACTACGGCCCCATGGCCAAGCAGGACTATGCCGTGGAGGTTACCGGCCCGGTGGTCGCGCAGGTGCATGCCACCAGCCGTCGCCTGATGTCCCCTGTGCTGCAGCCACCCAGTGAGGTGCGGCCTGTCACCGAGCCCACCGGGGATATCACTGCCCTGCTGGTCGAGCGCGACAATGGCCAGCGCAGAACAGCCATCGAAGCCCAGTACCTGCAAGCCTTCCGCGCTGCCCGGCAGCGTATCGTGGTGGCCAATGCCTATTTCTTTCCGGGTTACCGGTTGCTGCGGGAGCTGCGCAATGCGGCGCGGCGTGGGGTGGACGTGACCTTGATCTTGCAAGGCCAGCCAGACATGCGCTGGGTGCGGGCCTTGTCGCGGCTGCTGTACAACTACCTGCTGCGTGACGGTGTGCACATTCATGAATACTGCCGCCGGCCTTTGCATGGCAAGGTCGCGCTGGTCGATGACCAGTGGGCCACTGTCGGCTCGAGCAATCTCGACCCCTTGAGCCTGTCGTTGAACCTTGAAGCCAACCTGTTCATCCGCGATCACGGCTTCAACCAACAGTTGCACCAGCACCTGCAGTCGCTGGCCAGCGAACAGTGCAAGGCCGTCACCCTGGAGCGCATGGTGCGCGGTTACTGGTGGCGGGCGCCGCTGATTTTCCTGTGCTTCCACGCCATACGTCACTTTCCGCGCATTGCCGGCTGGTTCCCGGCGCACCGCCAGCGCCTGCGCTCGGTGCAGCCGGAGGTGGAAGCCCACGGCGATATGCATGAGGGCCAGACGTGATGGCGGGTAAACGTTGGCAAATCTGGGCCAAGCGCCTGTTCACCTTGCTCTTTCTTTTGTTGATTCCAGCCTTGCTGTTCATGCTGGCGCGCAACCTGGACTGGAACGAGGTGCGCCAGTCGCTGCTGGCCTACAAGCCTGGCACCTTGGCGATCGGGTTGGCGGTTGCGCTGTTGAGCTACCTGACGTTTGCCAGCTACGACCTGCTGGCGCGTGCCTATACAGGCCACAACCTGCCTGCCAGGCAGGTGTTGCCGGTGGCATTCGTCTGTTACGCGTTCAACCTCAACTTCACCACCTGGGTGGGCGGCGTCGCGTTGCGTTATCGGCTGTACGGCCGGCTAGGTCTGGATACCGCGACCATCACCCGCATCCTGACCCTTGGCTTACTCACCAACTGGATGGGCTACATGTTGTTGGCGGGTACGGTATTCGCCCTGCGCCTGGTAGACCTGCCGGACAGCTGGGCAGTCGGGGCAACGGGGTTGCAACTGATCGGGTTTGGCTTGCTGGCAATCGCCATCGGCTACTTGCTGGCCTGCGGCTTTGCGAAAAAACGCACCTGGCAATGGCGTGAACACGAAGTCACCTTGCCTGGCTGGCGTCTGGCGCTGGCTCAAGTTGCCCTTGGCGCCAGCAACTGGGCGTTGATGGCCCTGCTGATCTTCTGGTTGCTGCCTGGGGAAGCCTTCTACCCGTCGATCCTCGGGATACTGCTGATCAGTTGCGTAGCGGGCGTGGTTGCGCACATCCCGGCCGGGCTTGGCGTGCTTGAGACGGTGTTTCTGGCATTGCTGCATGGCCAGATGCAACAGGGCACGTTGGTAGCGGCGTTGCTGGGGTATCGCACGCTGTATTACCTGCTACCGCTGCTGTTGGCAGTGATCACGTACCTGATTCTGGAGAAACGCGCCAAGACGATGCGCCAGCGTGATAATCCGGCCTAGCGCTTTACAGGGCCTCGGCCCGGGAAACTGGGGCTGCTGCGCAGCCCCGATCAATTAGGACTTATCTTCCTCATCAACCACATCATCGGTCCATGGCTCACCGTCCAATGGCGCCGAACGCGCCAGTTCAGCCTCATCCAGGCCAAAACCACCGCCAATCTCGTTAGCATTGACCTGCCGTAACGACTGGTCTGCCGGCCCTTCGCCGTCACCGTCCTCATACGGGTCGCGAGCACCGGTCTCGTCCAGCAAGGTATCCGGGCTCATGTCGTCATAAGTGACGTTGTCTTCGTGCAGGCTGTCGCTCAACGCTTCGCCACCCGTCATGCCGCTTTCGGCGACGCGCTGTGGCGGAAACTCGTGCTCATCTTCACGGGCAGGTCGTTCGTCGCCCACCCGCCCTTCGCGTTCATCGTGACGGTCACTGAAGTCCAGCTCATGGACACTGCCCATGCGGTCTTCGGTGTCGTCGATTTCGGTAGGTGTGTAAGGCTTGGGTTCATCGGGGCGAGACATGTGCGTACTCCGTCAGTGGGCTATACACGGTCGACTGCGCCCACCACGGGAAAATTCAGAGTTTTTACGCCGGGGGCTGGGCCGCTTGTTGCGCACGGTGCAGTTCATTGGTCAGGTGCAGCCGCATCGCTGCCCGGGCGGCATCGGAGTCCTGGTGCGCAAGTGCAGCATGAATCTGCTCGCGCTCACGCACCTGTTGTGCGCGTTGCTGTTGGGTAACGTTGCTCTGCGGGCCACGCATCAGGGTATCGGCCAAGTGGCGCATGGCATCGATAAAGAAGCTGTTGCCGGTGCACAGGGCAATTTGCAGGTGAAACTCGAATACGATACGCGTACTGTCCTGGTGCAACGGCCCCACGGCATTGGCTTCGCCCAGGGCGTCGGCAATGGCCTGCAACTGGCTTGACGTAGCACGCTGCGCAGCAAGCGCGGCGCACTCCACCTCCAGGCTCAGGCGCAATTCGATGAGCGCCACCGCATCGAGGGCGCTGCCCTTCTCGTGCTGGCTGTCCTGAAAGTCGCCTGGCCGGGTGGTGTCGACCACGAACGTGCCGATGCCTCGGCGGGTTTCGACCAGGCCCTCTGCCTGCAGCCGCGACATCGCTTCGCGAACCACGGTACGGCTGACCTTGCGCGCCTCGGTAAAGGCTTGTTCGGTCGGCAACTTGGTGCCTGCCGGTAGCTCGCCGGCCAGTATGCTACGCGACAGTTCAAGCACCAGTTGCTGGGCCAGGCTGACACGTCGTTCAGGGTTGACACGCTCCATCAGAGGATCCATTCAAAAACCAGACGATGAACGATTGTAACCGCAGTTTTACGTCAAAACGCACTATAATGCCCGCTGATCTCACAAGAGCACGATGATGTCTGACCTCACGGCTATTGCCCGAATCAAACCTCGCCGCCTGGCCGAATCGTTGGTCGAACGCTTTGCCCAACGCATGCGTGACGGCACCCTCAAACGCGGCGACAAACTGCCTACCGAAACGCAGATCATGGCCGCCGAAAGCGTCAGTCGCTCGGTGGTGCGTGATGCCTTGTCGCGCATGCAGGCGGCAGGCCTGGTCGAGACCCAGCATGGCGTCGGCACCTTCGTCCTCGACATGCCGGCACCCGAAGGCTTCAACGTCGGGCCCGCCACCATTGTGCTGTTGTCCGACGTCCTCGACCTGCTGGAGTTCCGCCTAAGCCTGGAAGTCCAGGCTGCAGGCATGGCCGCCGAACGGGCCACGCCGCAGGCCATCGACGAGCTGGAACAAGCATTGCACGCGTTGCTGCAAGGCCCGGAAAAGTCGGGCAGTACCACCAACGCCGACTTCCAGTTCCACCTGAAGATCGCCAAAGCGGCCGGCAACCCCTACCTCATCGACATCATGAAACACCTGGGCACCAAGCTGATCCCACGCACCCGGATGAACTCCGCCTATACCGGGCAGAGCAACCGCAGCACCTACCTGGCGGGGATCAACGCCGAACACCAGCAAATCTTCGACGCCATCGTCAGCAAGCAGGTCGATGCGGCGCGTGCGGCCATGTTCCTGCATTTGAGCAATAGCCGCATGCGCCTGCGCGAGGCGCAGAAACACCAGGCGGTCTACAGCGAGTGAGCCGCTTCAGGCGCCGGTTGCACATCCTCGAAGACCAACCCGTCGCTGGCACTGACCTGCCACGGGTTGGCACTGCCGGTTTCGCTGAAGTGGACCGTGTCGAACCGTGAGCCCTTCAAGCCATCGATCTTGGCCTTGGCCGGCCCGCTGAAACGCACGCGCTCGAAGGACAGGCCTTGGTGATAAGCGCCGTGCAGGCTGTCGCCCTTGACCTCGATCGCCGCCAGTTGGGCATTCTCGACCGTGACATTGCTAACCCGCACATCGCGGAACTGGCCGGCGATGGTCGACTTCTTGTAGTCCAGCTTGGCGTTCGGGTCGTTGTAGTCGAGGGTGAAGATGAACGCCTGCTTGACCGTATTGCGCATCGCCGAATCGCGGAACACCACGTTACGCGCGCCACCGCCCATGAAGTTGGTGCTCTTCATGCGTAAGCCGGTATCGGTGCCGTCAGAAACGTTATCTTCGGCCAGGATGTTCTGGATCCACGCCCCCGTGTGGCTGCCGGCCACGACCATGCCGTGGCCCTTGCGGAAGTAGTTGTTGAAGATCCACGCGTCTTCTTGGGGCTTTTGCTTGACCGCATCGGCGCCGGTGCCGGCTGCGAAGTTGACGCAGTCATCGCCGGTGTCGAAGAAGTTGTTGAACACCAATGCGCCGCGGCTGTTGGCGAATTCGATGCCATCGCCGTTGTTGGCGTCGTAGGTCTTGTGCGTGGTGTTGGCCAGCACCACGTTCTCGGTCTCCAGGTTCATGATGCCGTGATAAGCCGGGTTGAGCACCGTGAAGCCGCCGTAGAACACGTTCTTGACGTTGCGCAAGGTAACCAGCGACGAGCGCATTTGGCCATAGGCGTCCTTGACGTTCATGCCTTCGGCCACGGCGCGAGCGACCTGGGCCTTGGCCAGCACGCCGTCCTGCAGGTAGCGGGTGTTGTCGCTCGGCAGGTAGAACGGCAGCGGTTGGCCACGTTCATCGACGATGTCGGCGTTGCGCTTCCAGCCATTGCCATCAATGACCCCCTTGCCGACGATGCGTATGTTCTCGAATGCCTGGTGCGCACGCGGGTCACGCGGCAAGGCGTTGATCAGCGAGGCCGGGCGTACGGTGGTGGAATACGGGTACTGGATATAGCCATCGCGGGGGTAGTCTTCGGCGCGCTCGGACCCGAGCAGGGTCGCGCCCTCGGCGATTTCCAGGGTCATGTTGCTTTTGAGGTACAGCGAGCCGCTTTTGTAAGTACCTGCTGGCAGCAGCACTTTGCAGCCGACGGTACAGGCGTCGATGGCCTTCTGGATGGCGGCGGTATCGAGGGTCTGGCCGTCGCCCTTGGCACCATAGTGGCGCACGTCGAACAGTGCCGGCACGGCGGTAGTACGTTGGACGATTACCGGGCTGTCGGCCGATTCCTTGCCGGCGTGGTCCACCGAACGCACGGTGAAGCGGTATTCAGTGTCGGGGGCCAGGCCAACTGCGGTGTAGCTGTGGATGGCGATACGGTGGTGGAAATTGCGCGTGTCCTGCTCGTAGAAGCGGTCGATATAGGGTTTGGCCGGGGACACGTGCCCGTTGTTGGCGTTGCTGCCACCGAGCAGCTTGCCATTGGCGTAGACATGGTAATCGGCGATGTCGGCAAGGTCGGCGGGTTTCTCCCAGACCAGGATTATCTGCTGGTCGTCGTAGGCCAGCGTCGGGACCAGCACTTTGCTCGGCGCTTCGAGTGCCCAAAGGGGTGAACTGAAGCCGAGTGCCAGGACAGTCAGCAGTGATCGGGTGGTCGCGGTGTTTGCATGCGGCATGGGGTTATCTTCCTTGTTATAGCGCTATGCACAGTCGTTGTAGGAGCAGCCTTGTGCTGCGAAGAGGCCATCCCAGCCAAAGAAAACGGTGCCTCTTCGCAGCGCAAGGCTGCTCCTACACAAAGCGTGTGTCAGCTGACGTTACGTACTGATTCAGCACTGAAATCGCGGCTGGCCTGCACCAGCATGCGGGTGTAGTCGTGGCTGGCCAGGTCCTGGCTCAAGGCTTGGCTGTCCAGGCGCTCGACAATCCGCCCCTGTTGCATCACTGCGACCTTGTCGCACAAATGGCTGACCACACCCAGGTCGTGGGTCACCATCAGGTAGGTGAGTTTCTCGCGCTGACGCAGGTCCGCCAGCAGGTTGAGAATCTCTGCCTGCACCGACACATCGAGCGCCGACGTCGGCTCATCCAGCAGCAACACCCGGGGTTCGAGAATCAGCGCCCGGGCGATCGCCACGCGCTGGCGTTGCCCGCCTGACAGCTGGTGCGGGTAGCGGTAACGGAAGCTGTCGTTCAAGCCGACCTTGACCAGGATGTCGTTGATGCGGTCATCGCGCTCGCCGAGGCCATGAATGGTCAACGGCTCGCGCAACGCGGTGTCGATGGTGTGCCGCGGGTGCAGCGAACCGTAAGGGTCCTGGAACACCATCTGCACCTTGCGAAAGTGCTCCTTGGGCAGCTTGTGCTGCAGCGGGACGCCGGCAATGCTCAGCGCCCCGCTCCAGTGCCGGTACTGCCCTGCCAGGCAGCGCAAGACCGTGGTCTTGCCAGAGCCCGACTCGCCTACCAGGCCGAACGATTCGCCGTCTTCGACCGTCAGGTCGACATCGTGCAGCACCTGGTTGCAGGCGGCGCCCACACCAAAACTCAGGTTCAGCGATTGTGCTTGGATCATGCTCATGTCAGTTCCCTCAGCAGGTGAGCCACAGCGGGTCGCGTTGCAGGACCGGCAGGCGTGGGCGGCGGTTGTCCATGCTCGGCAAGGCCGCCAGCAGGCCACGGGTATAGGGGTGTTCGGCATATTGCAGGTCGCAGGCGGCCAGCGACTCGACCACCCGCCCGGCATACATCACCAGCACCCGGTCGCAGTAGTTGCGCACCAAGTTGAGGTCGTGGCTGACGAAAATCAGCCCCATCTGCTGTTCCACCACCAGTTCTTCGAGCACATTGAGCACCTGCTGGCGTACCGACACATCCAACGCCGAGGTCGGCTCATCCGCGATGATCACCTCCGGGTTGGTGATGACCATCATGGCGATCATGATGCGCTGGCCCATGCCGCCGCTGACTTCATGCGGGTACAGGTTGTAGACCCGCTTGGGGTCACGGATATGGACCTTTTCCAGCATCAGCAAGACCCGTTCGCGGGCCTCGCTGCGGCTGGCCTTGTGGTGCGCCAGGTAGGCCTCGGCAATCTGATCGCCCACCTTGACCACCGGGTTGAGCGAGTACTTGGGGTCTTGCATGATCATCGAAATGCGCTGGCCGCGAATCTTCTGCATGGCCTTTTCGCTGGCACTGAGCAAGTCGACATCGCCGAACTGCAGGGCCTTGGCAGTGATCTGCGTGCTATTGGGGTGCAGCTTGAGCAGGCTGCGCCCGACGGTGGACTTGCCCGAACCGGACTCGCCAACGATGGCGAGCTTCTCGCGGCCCAAGGTGAACGACACATCGCGTACCGCGTGCATTTCTTTCTTGCCATTGACGAAGCGCACATTGAGCGAATCGACAGTGAGTTTGAGCGTCGACATAAAGCCTCCAGTTACTCGCTACGCGGGTCGAGAATGTCCCGCAGGCCATCGCCCAACAGGTTGAACGCCAGGCTTACCAGCATGATCGCGGCCCCCGGTACGGCCACCAGCCACCAGCATTCGAGCATGTAGCGTCGGCCGGTGGAGATCATCGCGCCCCACTCCGGCAACGGCGCCTGCGCGCCCAGGCCAAGAAAGCCCAATGCAGCCGCGGTGAGGATGATGCCGGCCATGTTCATGGTCAGGCGGATGATCACCGACGACAGGCACATCGGCACGATGTGGCGCAGGATGATCCGCGTCGACGACGCGCCCTGCAGCTCGACCGCAACGACGAAGTCAGCCTTGCGCAGCGACAGCGTTTCGGCCCGCGCCAGGCGAGCGATCGGCGGCCATGAGGTCAGCGCGATGGCGACCACGGCATGCTCCAGGCCAGGGCCGAGCGCAGCGATGAACGCCAGCGCCAGCACCAGGCTTGGGAACGAGATGAAGATATCGGTGATGCGCATGAACACGGTGTCGACGACGCCACCGAAATACCCCGACACCGTGCCGATGAACAACCCGATCGGGCCGACGATCACGGTCACCAGGGTAATGATGTACAGGGTGATACGTGAGCCATACACCAGCCGGCTGAAGATGTCGCGGCCGTACTCGTCGGTGCCGAACCAGTGCGCGGCACCGGGTGCCTGCAGGGCGTTGGCGAGGTTTTGCACGACCGGGTCATGGGTGGCGATCCACGGCGCGAAGGCGGCGACCACCACCAGCAGCAAGGCCACCAGCAGGCCAGCCAGGGTCATCGGGTTGCGCAGCAGGTGGCGCAGCACCCGCAGGCTGCTTTTGTACAGCGCATCGACACTGGACGCAGGTGTGTTGTCGGCCTGCGGCTTGTCGCTTGAAACGGTAGAAGACAGGTTGGCAATCATCGGCATGTTCTCGATGTGAAATCATGGCCACCTGGGGCGCCCGCAGACGCCCTCGGCAGTGTTCAGCGTTGCTTGTAGACGCCCAGGTAACGGGTCGCCTCGGCGTCATCGCCGGTGAAGCCCTTGACGTCCACTGCACTGACGGCGGTGTCGGTCATCTGCGAGATCATCATGATCGGGCCGACCTGTTGGTCGTAACGCTGCTGTGCCTGGTGGTACAGGTTCAGGCGCTTGCCGGCGTCACGCTCGACCCCAGCCTGGTCGATCAGCGCATTCAGCTGTTGGTCGAAGAACGACGCGCGCCAGCCCTGGAAGTTGGGCAGCCCGGCGGCATCACTGTTGTCGGGGTTGTAGACGAAGGTGCGCAGGCTGAAGTACGGGTGCGGGTAGCGTTCGGCCCCACGGGCCACGATCATTTCGAAGTTGCGCGCACGCATGGCGCCGTACACCTGGTTGCCGGTGCCGGTGACGATGCTGGCCTTGATGCCGCCTTCGGCCAGGGTCGATTGCATGCGCGCGGCAATGTCGATGAAGGGCGGTTCGGACAGCGTCCGCAGGGTGGTGCTGAAGCCTTGCGGGTAGCCGGCTTCGCTCAGCAACGCCTTGGCTTTGGCCACGTCGAGCCGGTAGCCAGGGTCTGGCAGGCGCGCGTCCAGGCCCAGTTGCATCGGCTGCTGGTTGAGCATGCCGTAATGCGGCATGACCTGTTCGTCGATGCCTTTGTAATCAATCAGGTAACGCACGGCTTCACGTACCTTCGGGTTGGCGAACTCAGGCTGCTTCATGCTCATCGCCACGTAGTACATGGTGCCGCGCTGCAAGGGCTGCACCTGCAACTGGTCAGAGCGCTCGACGGCTTTGATATCCGGTGCGGCCATGCCGTAGGCGAGGTCCAGGTCACCGCGTTCGAGCATCAGGCGCAGCGATTGCGACTCGGTCATGTGCCGCACCAGCACCCGCTTCATTTTCGCCGGGCCAGCCCAGTAGCCGTCAAAACGGTTCATCACCAACGCATCGTTGGCACTCCACTTGGCCAGCGTGAACGGGCCGCTACCCGCTTCATGGGTGACTAGCCAGGCGGCGCCGAGGTCGCCGTTTTTCTCGTGCTTCAGCACTTCGAGGCGGTCGACGATCACCGCACTGGGCGAAGTCGCCAGCGAGTCGATCAGCAGCAACGGGTCGGTCGGTTGTGGCAAGTCGACCACCAGGGTTTGCGCATCGGTGGCGCGGATCAGCGCCTGGATGTTGTCGACGTTGTAGCCGTAGGCCTTCCAGGTGGTGGCCAGGCCGAAGTTGAGCTTCATCACCCGGTACAGCGACCAGGCCACGTCCTCGGCGGTCAGCGGGTTGCCGGAATGGAATTTGACGTCGTTGCGCAAATGGAAGGTGATCTGCTTGCCGTCTTCGCTGATGTCCCAGCGTTCGGCCAGCTGTGGCAGGTGTTTTTCCGGGTTGCCCTGGTCGCGCTTGACCAAGGTGTCGTACAGGTTGGCGTTGACCCCGGAGGCATCCAGGCCCGGCGCATTGGCCGGGTCGATGGAAAACAGGTTGACCATGCTCATGCCGACGATCAACTGGTCGGCAGGGGTCTTGGCCTGCACGGCGGCCATCGGCGCCAGGGCCAGGATTGCACCCAGCAGGCTCATGTGCAGCGGGGGAAGTGCAGTCTTCATGTGGGCGTCCTTCTTTTTATAGTTATGCAATGCGTTCACGCAGCCCTTGGGGGCTTAGCGGGTCCTTGGGTCGAACACCTTGTACAGGGCATCGCTGATCAGGTTGAGGGCAACGAAAATCAGGCCGATCACCAGCACGCAGCCCATCACTGCGTTCATGTCACCGAGCATCAGGCTGCTGGTGAGGTATTGGCCAAAGCCCGGCCAGGCGAACACCGTCTCGATCAGCACCGCGCCTTCGAGCAGCGAGCCGTAGGCCAGCGCCACCACGGTCAGCAGTTGCACGAGGATGTTGCGAAACGCATGACCCCACACCACCTGGCGCCGCGACAGGCCCTTGACCCGCGCCGTGATGATGTATTCCTGCGACAACTGCTCGAGCATGAAGCTGCGCGTCATGCGGCTGATATAGGCCACCGAGTTCAAGCCCAGTATCAGCCCCGGCAAGATGATGTGGCGCAAGGCACTGCTGAACGCCTCCCAGTCACGCGCCAGGGCGGTGTCGATCAGCAGCAGGCCGGTCACGTCCGGGACCATGCCGTCGTAGGCGAGGTCGATACGCCCTGCCCCGCCCGCCCAGCCGAGCCAGGCGTAGAACACCAGCAGGCCCATCATGCCCACCCAGAAAATCGGCGTGGAGTAACCGAACAAAGTGATCACCCGGGCCACATGGTCGCCCAGCTTGCCCTGGTTGCTGGCGGCAACCACACCCAGCGGCAGGCCGATGAGGATGCCGAACAGGATCGCCAGCGTGGCCAGCTCGATGGTCGCCGGGAACACCCGCTTGATGTCTTCCAGCACCGGGTGGCCGGTGAGCAGCGCATTGCCAAAATCACCGTGCAGCAAATCGTTGAGGTACAGCCCGAACTGGGTCCAGATCGGCTTGTCCAGGCCCATCGCCTGGTAGACCTGATCATAGGTGGAGCTGTCGGCGTCCGGCCCGACCACGGCCAGCACCGGGTCCAGCGGCATCACCCGACCAATGAAGAACGTCAGCGCCAACAGGCCGAGCAAGGTCACCAGGACCGTGCTGGCCCGTCGGGCAGTGGCAGACACGCGCGTGCCCAGCACAGAGGCAGTCGAAAGCAACATAACAGGCTCCTGAAAAAGCGTTCAGCAAACACCGAGGCGTTAGGGGCGCGGGCGCCCCCGTCCCGCTCATCGCGACTTGTAGACGTCTTTGTAACGGGTGGTGGCCGCGCTGTGGGCCTGATAGTTCTGCACGTCGTGGTACAGCACCACGGTGTCGGTCATCTGCGACACCGGCAGAATCGCGCCCACCTGGGCGTCCAGGGACGTCTGGATCTGCTGGTACTGGGCCAACTGCCGCGCCTTGTCCGGTTCGACTTCGGCCTGTTCGATGAGGGTGTTCAACTCAGGGCTGTAGAACGACGTGCGCCAGCCCTGGAAGTTGCTCAGCTTGGCTTCGTCACGGTTGTCCGGGTTGTACACCAGGGTGCGCAAACTGGAATGCGGATGCCGCTCGGCACCGCCGCCGCCGCGGCCCACCAGGATGTCGAAACTGCGTTCGCGCATGGCGCCGTAGATCTGGTTGCCGGTGCCGGTGACGATGGTGGCCTGGATGCCGGCCTGGGCCAGGGTGGCCTGCAGGCTGGAGGCAATGTTGATGAACGGGGGCTCGGTGAGCACGCGGATGGTGGTCTTGAAACCATTGGGGTAACCGGCTTCTGCCAGCAGTTTTTTCGCTTCGGCCACGTTCAGGCTATAGCCAGGGTCGTCCAGGCGTGCCGGCAGGCCTAGTGGAAGCGGGCGCTGATTGAGCTGGCCGTAATGCGGCATGACGGTCTGGTTGATGCCCTGGTAGTCGATCAGCGAACGCACGGCCTTGCGCACGCGGGCGTCGTCGTAGGGTTTTTGTTTGACGCTCAGCGCCACGTAGTAGAGCGTGCCGCGCTGCACGGTCTCGGTGCGCACCTTGTCGGACTTCTCCAGCGCTTCGATGTCCGGGGCGGACATGCCCTTGGCCAGGTCCAGGTCGCCGCGCTCCACCATCAGCCGCAACGACTGCGATTCGGTCATGTTGCGCATGACAATGCGCTTGAGCTTGGCCGGGCCACCCCAATAGCCGTCGAAACGGCTCATCAGGATCACGTCGTTGGCACGCCAGTCGTTGAGGATGAACGGGCCGCTGCCAGCGGCATGGGTGGTCAGCCAGGCGGCGCCCATGTCGTCGCCCTTCTGGTGCTGCTGAACGACCTTGCGGTCGAGGATGAACGCGCTGGGCGAGGTCGCCAGGGTGTTCAGCACCAATAGCGGGTCGGTCGGCCGCGGCAGTTCGAGGACAAAGGTGTGCTCATCGCTGGCACGCATGTACTGGGCGACGTTGCCCGCCGTGAAGCCGTAGGCCTTCCAGGTCGAGGCCAGGGCCAGGTTGAGCTTGAGGATGCGCTGCAGTGACCAGGCGACGTCCTCGGCGCTGAACGCGTTGCCGGACTGGAACTTCACGCCTTCGCGCAACTTGAAGGTGAGGGTCTTGCGGTCATCGCTGACCTGCCAGCTTTGCGCCAGCGCCGGCACCAGTTGGTCCGGTTGCTGCGCGTCCTGCACCAGCAGCATGTCGTACAGGTTGGCGTTGACCTCGGAAACGTCCAGCCCGGTGGCACCGGCTGGGTCGAGGGACAACAGGTTGATCATGCTCATGCCGACGATCAACTGGTCGGCCGGCGTCTTGGCGAAAGCAGCAGGTACCGAGGTCATTGCCAGCGATGCAGCAAGGACCCCTGCCCAGAATGTGGGGAGAACGCTCATGTGAGATTGCCTTTTTATAGTTATTGGACTCTCGGGCGGCACGCGAGGGCGCGTGCCGCCATGCACGAATCAGAAGCGTTGCAGCGTGTGGGTCTCGACGTAGTCGAAATCGATCTCTTCACCCAGGCCCGGCAGGTCCGACAGGTGCACGAAGCCATCCTTGTCCATCGGGTCGACCAGGCGCTTGAGGTAGGCCGGTACCTCGTCGTATTCGAGGAACGGGTGCAGCAGGCCGCGCTCGTACCAGGTGCAGTTCTTGATCGCCCCGACCACGGCCAGGTTGGCTGCGCCGTTGCCGTGGATCTCGCAATCCATGCCAAATGACTCGGCCATGTGCGCCACCTTCAGGCATGGGGCGATGCCACCGACCCCGGCAACCCCAGCACGCAGGATGTCACACACATCGTTCTTGACCCAGCTGGCCCGGCTCAGGTGCTTGCCACCCAGGCTTTCCGGGCCCAGTACCGGGATGTCCAACTGGCTGGACAGCCAGGCATAGGATTCGGCGGAGTCTTCCATCATCGGCTCTTCGAACCAGGCGAAGTCGAGCTTTTCCAGGGCACGGCCGATGGTCAGGGCGTCGGTGCGGCTGTACCAGTGGTAGCCGTCGATCATCAGGGCGATGTCCGGGCCGACTGCCTCGCGCACCGCGGCGCAGGCCTTGATATCCATGCTCACGCTGGGCGCGAACGACACAGGCGGCATCCAGGTGTGCAGCTTGATCGCTTTATAGCCGCGCTTGACCAGGGTTTCGGCAAAGCGCCCGTATTCCTCAGGGGTCGACAGGCCACCTTCAAGCTCGTCGCCACACATGGTCGAGCCATACGCAGGCACTTTGTCGCGGTAGCCACCAATCAACTTGTGCACCGGCACATTGAGCTTGCGCCCGGCCCAGTCCCACAAGGCCTGCTCGACCAACGCCAGGGCGCGATCGGTCAACTGGCTGGCACTGCCGCGCTGCCAGTGGGCGAGGTCGTGCCAGATCTTCTCGCGGTCGAAGGCGTTTGCGCCGACCAGTACCTTGCGCACGAAACCGTCGAGCACGTAGGGGCGGATCAGTTCAGGGGCACCCAGTGCATAGCCTTCGTTACCGCATTCGGTGGTGATGCGCAGCAGCGCCATCTTGGCCTGGGTTACGTCACCGGGGTGGGCATGGCCGGCGCTGTCGACAGCGCGGCGCGTGGGGTAGGAAAAAACCTGGACGTTTACAGCAGTGATGATCATGGACGTCTGAGCCTTCTTATTGGATTTGTGGCGGGTGAGTCACGCTCTGGAGGTCATCCTACGTCATCATACAACTTTTGAAAAGCACCCCTTAAAAACTTTCAAAAATGGCTTTGACGTCTGCTTTTTTACCTCTTTTGGGATGCCTATCGCATTCCAATGGTTGCACTAAAGCCTCTATATCAGGCATTTCAAAGGCTAACGGAAAGGTCATCCGACAACCACTGAAGAAATCGTAGACAACCTAAATGTTGTACGATAACTTTGCCGCATCTGATCGCGGCGCCCTGCCCCTTACCGCATCCGATCGTGACCACCCGCTTCAAAACGACCTCAACAAAAACAAGAAAAGAAGATCGAATGAACACCACACTCCGCAATCTCATTGCTGTCAGTACACTCGGCCTGTCGTTTTATGCCTGCGCAGACTCGGCCAGCATCAACTACCGCCACGGCTACACCGAAGACGACAGCATCCATTCCGACCGGATCAAGCTGAACTACCGGATGGACACTGGCCTGGGCTTCGCCGCCGAGATCAAGTACAAGACCGCCGGCGACCGCGAGGACGTGGCGTACGACAACATGGTCAACAACGGCCATGAGTTCACCGTGGACTACAACTACAAGCTGAGTCCCAAGTCGACCCTCACTCCCGCGTTCCAGATGGACAGCTCCAAGGACGCCACCACCTACAAGTTCGGCTTGAAGTACAACTACAAGATCAGCGACACCTGGTACGTCGCCACCCGTGTGCGGCACGACGCGCGCAACCTCGACCGCGACCAGATCGACCACTCCAAGGCAGACCGCGCCAAGGACAACCAGAACACCACTCGGCTCGAAGGCTGGCTCGGCTACACCCCGAAAGGGCCGTGGGCCTTCGAGTACCAGTACATTTATTTCGACACCGACTACATCCGCTACGACAACAAGAAGAGCGACTACGAGCAGAACCTGATCGTCAAGTACAAGCTCAACAAGCAGTGGGCGCCGTTCATGGAAGTGGGTGACATCAAGGTCAACGCCTACACCGACGACCGCCAGGCCCGCTGGCGCCTGGGCATCCAGTACAACTTCATGTAATGCCGCGCTGCCGGGTGCCTGCCAGGTGGCCCGGCGTTGTCGCCCAACTACCCCCCAACCACCCCTCACGCCAAGGCGCTCGCCATGACCACACCCTCCTCGCCCACCCTGGGCAAACCGTTCAACCGCCTGCTGCTGACCGGCGCCGCCGGCGGTCTCGGGCAGATCCTGCGCGAAGCCCTGCAGGCGCACGCCAACGTTGTACGGGCTTCCGATATCAGTGCGATGGCGCCCGCAGCGGGCGCCCATGAAGAAGTGATCAGTTGCAACCTTGCGGACAAGGCCGGTGTACTGGCGCTTGCCCAAGGCGTGGATGCCATCGTCCACTTGGGTGGGATTTCCACGGAGCGTGCGTTCGAAGAGATTCTCGACGCCAATATCCGCGGCACATTTCATATCTATGAAGCCGCACGCAAGCACGGGATCCCACGGGTGGTGTTCGCCAGCTCCAACCACGTCACTGGGTTTTATCCGCAAGACGAGCAGGTGGATGCGCAGTCTGTGCGTCGCCCAGACTGTTATTACGGGTTGTCGAAATCGTACGGTGAAGACCTCGCCACCTTCTATTTCCACCGTTACGGCATCGAGACCGTGAGCCTGCGCATCGGCTCGTCATTCCCAGAACCGCGCAACATGCGCATGCTCTCGACCTGGCTGAGCTATGCAGACCTTTCACACCTGGTAGAACGGGCTTTGCTCGCTGAAAACGTTGGCCACACCGTGGTGTATGGCGTGTCGGCCAACCGCGAGCTGTGGTGGGACAACCGCTACGCGGCGCACCTGGGCTTCAATCCGCAGGACAGCTCGGAGCGCTTTCGCGCAAAACTCGAGCAACAGCCAAAACCTGCCACTGACGATGCCAGCGCGCACCTGCAAGGTGGCGCCTTCACCGTCGCTGGCCCATTCGGCGACTGACCCCGCGCTCTGCCACCCTTTAAAGCCCCTTGCACCCGAGCGGTGCAGCGGGCTCATGCCATTAGAATGCTCACCAGCATCTGCGCAGGCCGGCTCAACTCCACGCCCTTGCGCGTGACCACTTCGTACGGCTCGCTGCGCGACTTGAGCTGCAGCGGCAGGCGCACCAGCATGCCATGGTCCAGTGCGACCTTGGCCACATCCCACGGCATCACAGCGAGCAAGCCCGGGTCCTGCAGCAGCATCGACAAAGTAGTGAAGGTCGATGACGTTTCAATCGGGTATTGCGGAAAGCTCAGGCCCGCTTCGCGGAATTCGCGCTCCAACGTCAGGCGCATGGGCATGTTGACCGGGAATACCACCCAACGTGAACTGGCCAGCTGCGCAAGGCTCAAGGTCTCGCTGCCGGCCAGGGCGTGTGCAGGGTTGGCTACCAGCACCAATTGCTCCTGGTGTTTCGGCACACTGTCGTAGGCGGCGGGCCGCGGGCTGACACTGGTCCGGCAGATCACCACGTCCAGGCGGCCCTGGTCGAGCAGGTTGAGCAGGCGGTCGCTGGTGTCCTCAACTACCGACACCGACAGGTCTGGCTGGCTTTCACGCAAGCGCGCCAACCCCTCCACCAATATCGGCACCGCCCCCATGATCGTGCCGACCGACAAACGACCCCCATGGCCCTGCAGAATACCCAGCATCTCTTCACGCAGGTGTGCCAGGTCGTTACTGATCAGGCGCGCGTAGCGCAGCACGCAACGGCCCAGGTCATTGGCCTCGAGGCCCTTGCTGGTGCGCTCGAACAGCACCGCGCCCAGGGTCGATTCAATCTCGTTGAGGGCTTTTGTCGCCCCCGGTTGGGTGATCGACATGGCCTCGGCCGCTTTATGAATCGAGCCCAGCTCATCCAGGCTGATCAATAACCGCAACTGGCGCAGGCGAAGGCGCGAGGCCATGGAACTCAGGGGTGGCAGCATAGGGGATCACTTAAAGTTATCACGGGGTCAGCAGGTCTCATTAGGCAGCAACGGCGGGGAAAATTAAAGTGACCTGCATCTTCAACAAGAACAACACAGGAACCCGCATGCGCCTGATCCAATTTGAAACCGCACCCGGCCAACGCCACGTCGGCGTGGTCGAAGGCGACCTGATCCAGGTCGTGCGTGATACCCACTCCATGCGTGAGCTGGCCTTGGCCGCGATCCGCAACCACACCAGCCTGGCCGCAGAAGTGCTCGAACGCGGCCTGGACAGTACGCAACACAGTTACCGCCAGGCCCTGAGCGACTGCCGCGTACTGCCCCCGCTGGACCACGAAGACCCAGCCCATTGCCTGATCAGCGGCACCGGCCTGACCCACCTGGGCAGTGCTGCCACCCGCGACAAGATGCACCAGCAAAAAATCGACGATGCGGCGGCGTTGACCGACACCGCGCGGATCTTCCAGTGGGGCATCGAAGGCGGCCGCCCTGCACCGGGCACCGCGGGCGTACAACCGGAGTGGTTTTACAAGGGCGACGGCTCCATTGTGGTCCGCCCTGGCCAGGCCTTGCAGCGCCCGGACTTTGCCGAAGATGCCGGTGAAGAGCCCGAGCTGGCCGGCCTGTATGTGATCGGCGATGATGGCCAGCCCTACCGCCTGGGTTTTGCCATCGGCAACGAGTTTTCCGATCATGTGATGGAACGACGCAACTACCTGTACCTGGCTCACTCCAAATTGCGCAGTTGCGCCTTTGGCCCTGAACTGCGGGTCGGTGAGCTGCCGCGCCACCTCGATGGCATCAGCCGGATTCGTCGCGGCGACCAGGTGATCTGGGAAAAGGCCTTCCTCAGCGGTGAGGACAACATGTGCCACTCGCTGGACAACCTGGAGTATCACCACTTCAAGTACGCCCAGTTCCTGCGCCCAGGCGATGTGCACGTGCACTTCTTCGGCACGGCGACCTTGTCGTTCGCCGACCAGATCAAGCCCGCCGAGGGCGATGTGTTCGAGATCAGCCTGCCTGATTTCGGCGCCCCCCTGTGCAATGGCATTGCCGGGACGCCTTCGGCCATCTCACCTGGCGAGGTGAAGACGCTCTGAACCGACGGCGGCGCAGGGCCGCGCCGCCGCGGCATTTCATAACAATCACAACAGTGAGATGAGCATGAAACACACCCCTTACCCGGCGGCCACAGCCGCCACGGCCAGCACAGACACCGCCAAGCCGACCACCGTGCGCTGGCGGATCTTCCTGATCCTGCTGTTGCTGGCAGCGATCAACTACATCGACCGGGCGTCGCTGTCGGTGGCCCTGCCCTTGATTTCTGCCGAGTTCGAACTCACCCCAGCACTTGAAGGGTTGATCCTCAGCGCGTTCTTCTGGTCCTATGCCCTGATGCAGATCCCGGCCGGTGTGCTGCTCGACCGCTTCCAGGTGCGCAACATCATTGGTGTCGCCACCATCGGCTGGGGCGCCTTCCAGGCGCTGGGCGGCTTTGCCCACAATTGGATCACCCTGCTGGTCACCCGCATTGGCCTGGGCGTGGCCGAGTCGCCGATCATGCCGGCGGGCGCCAAACTCAACGGCGCTTGGTTGACCCCCAACGAGCGTGGCCGCGGCGCCACCCTGGTCGACGGCGGCGCGCCGCTGGGCACAGCGTTTGGCGCGATCATCATCGCCGGGCTGATCACCTGGTTCGATTCCTGGCGCATCGCCTTCATCATCGCCGGTGTCGGCACCGTGGCGGCAGGCATCTGGGCCTGGTGGTACATCCGCAACCACCCCAGCGAACACCCGCAGGTCAACGCCGCCGAACTGGCCTACATCACCCAAGCCAACGACGCCGCGACCCAGGCCAACGGCAACCGCAAGGCGGTACTCAAAGAGCTGCTGAAAAGCCGCTCGGTGCTGTGCATGTTCGCCGGCTACGCCTGCTACAACAGCGTGTTCTATGGCCTGCTGACCTGGATGCCAAGCTACCTGCACCAAGCCCACAACCTGGACATCAAGGCCATGGGTGGCGCGACCTTCCTGATCTTCATGTGCGGTTTTGTCGGCGAGCTGGTGGGCGGCTGGATCTCGGACAAGTGGAAAGCCAATGGCGGCCAGCCGAACACGGTCATGCGCAGCATGTTCGCAGGCTCCGCTGCCGTCGCCGCGCTGTGCATCCTGCTGGTGGCCTACACCCCCGACGCTGCACGGGTGATCGCCCTGCTGTGCGTGGCGCTGTTCTTCATCCGCTGGTGCGGCATGTACTGGTGCCTGCCGGCCATTCTCGGCGGTAAATCCAAAGCCGGCGTTCTGGGCGGCAGCATGAACTTCTGCGGCAACATGGTCGGCGTGCTGGTACCGATCCTGATCGGCCTGATCGTGCAGTTCACCGGTTCGTACTTCCTGGCCCTGATCTTCTTCGTGGTCATGGCCTTCGGCCTGATGCTGTTCTCTGGCCTGATCGACTATCGCGAGCGCGGGCTGGCCTGAGCCACGCGCCCTATTGAGGTAACTGTCATGCAACTCATTACAACAACAGGCAGTGAACGCGCTGCCCACGCCGTGATCCGACTCAACTCGCTCGACGACGTGCTCATCGCCCGCCAGGCCTTGCCCGAAGGGTTGCTGCTGGACGAGGGCATCACCGTTCGCCAGCCAATCCCTGCCGGGCACAAGGTGGCGGCGCGCGACATTGCGGCCGGCCAACCGCTGCGCCGCTACGGGCAGATCATCGGCTTTGCCAGCCAGGCCATCACCGCAGGCGAGCATGTGCACGTGCATAACCTGGCAATGGGTGACTTTGCCCGTGACTACGCCTTTGGCGTCGATGCCCGTGGCGTGCAGGCGCCCAACGACGACACCTTCATGGGTATCGTCCGGGCCGATGGCCGGGTCGCCACGCGCAACTATGTCGGCATCCTCACCTCGGTGAACTGCTCGGCCACCGTGGCCCGGGCAATCGCCGACCATTTTCGCCGTGACATTCACCCCGAAGCGTTGGCGCCGTACCCGAACGTTGACGGCGTGGTGGCCCTGACCCACGGCGTCGGTTGCGCCGTCGACCCCTCTGGCGAGGCCTTGGCCATGCTGCGCCGGACCTTGGGCGGCTATGCCGTGCATGCCAACTTCGCCTCGGTGCTGCTGATCGGCCTGGGTTGCGAAACCAACCAGATCCCTGAGCTGCTCGCCGCCCAAGGGTTGCAAAGCAGTCATACCCTGCGCACCTTCACCATCCAGGGCACCGGTGGCACCAGCAAGACCATCGCCAGCGGCATTGCCCAGGTCAAGGCGTTGCTCGCCGAAGCCAACCAGGTCGAGCGCCAACCAGTCAGCGTGCGCCACCTCACCGTGGGCCTGCAATGCGGGGGCTCGGACGGCTACTCGGGCATCACCGCCAACCCTGCGTTGGGTAATGCCGTGGACCGGCTGGTAGCCGCAGGCGGTACCGCGATCCTGTCGGAAACCCCCGAAATCTACGGTGCCGAGCACTTGCTGACGCGCCGCGCCGTAAGCCAGCAGGTTGGTGAAAAGCTGATCGCCCGCATCCAGTGGTGGGAAGCCTATTGCCAGCGCATGGGCGCCGAGCTGAACAACAACCCCTCTGCCGGGAACAAGGCCGGTGGCTTGACCACCATCCTGGAAAAATCACTGGGTGCGGTCGCCAAGGCCGGCTCCAGTGACCTGGTGGATGTGTACGAGTACGCAGAGCCGGTGCGCGCCCATGGACTGGTGTTCATGGACACCCCCGGTTATGACCCGATCTCGGCCACTGGCCAAGTCGCCGGGGGTGCCAACTTGATCGCCTTCACCACCGGCCGCGGTTCCGCCTACGGCTGTGCGCCCTCGCCGTCGATCAAGCTGGCGACCAACACGCGCCTGTGGGAAACCCAGGAAGACGACATGGACGTCAACTGCGGCGGCATTGCCGACGGCAGCATGACCATCGAAGAGCGCGGCGAGCACATCTACCAGATGATGCTGCGCATCGCCTCGGGGGAGCGCAGCAAGAGCGAACAGCATGGCTACGGGCAGAACGAGTTCGTGCCGTGGCAGATCGGCGCCATTACCTGACTGCTTGCCTTGATGTACCTGCCTTAACGTTTATCGGAGCCCTCATGACCCAGATCCTTGGTCACAATTACATCGGCGGCCAGCGCTCGGCGCAAGGCAATACGCTGCTCAAGAGCCTGGATGCCAGCACTGGCGAAGCGCTGCCCGGCGCATTCAGCCAAGCCACCGAAGCTGAAGTGGATGCGGCCGCAACGGCTGCTGCCGCGGCCTTCCCGGCCTACCGCAACCTGCCGGCCGAGCAACGTGCAGTGTTTCTGGAGGCGATTGCCGACGAACTCGATGCACTGGGTGACGCCTTCATCGCCACGGTATGCCGGGAAACGGCCCTGCCCGCCGGCCGAATCCAGGGGGAACGTGCCCGCACCAGCGGCCAGATGCGCCTGTTCGCCACGGTGCTGCGCCGGGGTGATTTTTACGGCGCCCGCATTGACCGCGCGCAGGCACAGCGCCAGCCGCTGCCGCGCCCGGACATACGCCAGTACCGTATCGGGGTGGGCCCGGTTGCCGTGTTCGGGGCCAGCAACTTCCCGCTGGCGTTCTCGACCGCAGGCGGCGATACCGCATCGGCCCTGGCCGCCGGTTGCCCGGTGGTGTTCAAGGCGCACAGCGGCCACATGGCCACCGCTGAAGGTGTAGCGGATGCTATCTTGCGTGCCGCGGCGCGCAGTGGCATGCCGGCGGGCGTCTTCAACATGGTCTATGGTGCGGGCGTCGGCGAGTGGCTGGTCAAGCACCCGGCCATCCAGGCGGTCGGTTTCACCGGCTCGCTCAAGGGCGGTAACGCGCTGATGCGCATGGCTGCGGAGCGGGCGCAGCCGATCCCGGTGTTTGCTGAGATGTCCAGCATCAACCCGGTGATCCTGCTGCCTGAAGCGCTGGCTCAGCGAGGCGCTGCACTGGCCCGCGAGCTCGCCGCGTCCGTGACCCTGGGCTGTGGCCAGTTCTGCACCAACCCAGGCTTGGTGCTGGGCATGCGCTCTGCTGCATTCAGCCATTTTGTCGAGCACCTGCAAGCACATATGGCCGAGCAAGGCGCCCAGACCATGCTCAACGCCGGCACCCTGGCCAGCTATCGCCAGGGGCTGCAACACTTGCACGCGCACCCCGGCATCACCCACCTGGCCGGCGCCGAGCAAGGCGAGCGGCAGGCGCAGCCGCAACTGTTCAATGCCGATGTCAGCCTGCTGCTGAACGGCGACCCGCTGCTGCAGGAAGAAGTGTTCGGGCCCGCGACCCTGGTCATTGAAGTTGCAGATCAGGCGCAACTGAGCGCCGCCGTGCACGCCCTGCGCGGGCAACTGACCGCCACGGTCATTGGCGAAGCAGCAGAACTGAAAGGCTTCAGCTGGTTGAGTGAATTGCTCCAGGACAAGGTCGGCCGCGTGTTGTTCAACGGCTACCCCACCGGCGTCGAGGTGTGCGATGCGATGGTCCACGGCGGCCCATACCCTGCCACCTCGGACGCCCGCGGCACCTCGGTGGGGTCGCTGGCGATCGATCGCTTCCTGCGGCCAGTGTGCTTCCAGAACTACCCTGATGCGATGCTGCCCCCTGCGTTGCAGAACGCCAATCCACTGGGTATCTGGCGCTTGATTGATGGTGAGGGCAGCCGCTCAAGCTGCTAAAGAGCCGTGTGCCCCCGTCGAGCCGTCAGGCGCTCGACGGGGGGAAATTTTGAACTCCCCTCACCGCACCCTCTCCCACCTGAAGAGCCCCCGCGATTCTTCAGGACCCCGCCATGGCCAAGCCCCTGCAGGAATACCAGCGCAAGCGTGACTTCAATGCCACGCCCGAGCCGAGCGGTAAACGTGGCCGGGGCCGGAAGCCCCATGCCCTGCAGTTCTGCATCCAGAAGCACGACGCCAGCCACCTGCACTACGACTTCCGCCTGGAGCTCGACGGCACGCTCAAGAGCTGGGCCATCCCCAAAGGCCCGTCGCTGGACCCGAAGGTGCGGCGCTTGGCCGTGCACGTCGAAGATCACCCGCTGGACTACGCCGATTTCGAGGGCAATATCCCCGAAGGCCATTACGGCGCGGGCGATGTAATCGTCTGGGACCGTGGCATTTGGGAGCCTGAAGGTGATGCGCAGCAGGCCTACGCCAAGGGCAAGCTGCGCTTTCGCCTGCAAGGCGAGAAGCTCAATGGTGTCTGGAACCTGTTCCGCACCCACCTGGCGGGCAAGAAAGAACAATGGATGCTGGTCAAGTCGCACGATGGCGAAGCCCGTAGCGAGGCCGATTACAGCATCGTCGAGGCCCAGCCCGACAGCGTGCTCAGCGAGCGCACCCTGGTCCCCAGGCGTAGCAAGCCTGCCGAAAAAGCGGCGCCGCGTACCCGCAAACGCAAGGCAGGCGCACAGAAGGCCCCGTTACCCGACACGCTGCAACCGCAACTGGCGACGCTGGTCGACTCGCCACCCGCCGGCGACTGGTTGTACGAGGTCAAGTTCGATGGCTACCGGATTCTCGCGCGCATCGACGGCGATGACGTGCGTCTTTTTACCCGCAATGGCCACGACTGGACCGCCAAGCTGCCCCATCAGCGAGATGCACTGCGCACGCTGGGCCTCGACTCGGCCTGGTTGGACGGCGAAATGGTGGTCAATGACGAACACGGTGTGGCCGACTTCCAGGCCCTGCAGAACGCGTTCGATGTCGAGGACGATCAGCACATTCTCTACTACCTGTTCGACCTGCCCTTCCTGGGCGGCGAGGACCTACGCCAGTTACCGCTGCAAGCGCGGCGCAAAACCCTGCAGCAGTTGCTTGAACAGGCCGACGCGCAGTGGCTGAGGTTTTCCGAAGGTTTCGATCAACCGGTCGACTCCCTACTCGACAGCGCCTGCCGCATGAACCTGGAAGGCCTGATCGGCAAACGCGCCGACAGCCCTTACACCGGGCGCCGCAGCGCCGACTGGGTCAAGCTCAAGTGCCAGCAACGCCAGGAGTTCGTGATTGTCGGCTACACCGACCCCAAGGGCAGCCGCAGCGCTTTTGGCGCCCTGCTGCTGGCCGTGCACGACGACAGCGGCGCGCTGCGCTATGCCGGCAAAGTCGGTACAGGGTTCAGTGCTGCCACCCTGGAAACCATTCATGCGCGACTCAAACCGTTGGAAACCCCCAAGCCGATGCTGAGCAAGCCGCCGACCGGCGCCGAAGCCCGGGGCGTGCACTGGCTCAAGCCGACGTTGCTGGCCGAAGTCGCCTACGCACAGATGACCCGAGACGGCGTGGTGCGCCATGCGGTGTTCCACGGCCTGCGTGATGACAAACCCGCGACCGCGATCGACCTGGAGCACGCCATGCCTGGCAAGTCCGTGGCTAAAACCAAGGCTCAGCACAAGCCCGAGGCGTTGGGCGAACTGCGCTTGACCCACCCTGACCGCGTCATCGACGCCACCCGCGCCACCACCAAACGCCAAGTCGCCGAATACTATGCGCAGGTGAGCGAATGGATCCTGCCCCAGCTGAAAAGCCGCCCCGTGGCGCTGGTACGCGCACCCGATGGCCTCGGTGGCGAGTTGTTCTTCCAGAAAAACGCTGGCCAACTGCACATCCCCAATGTGGTCAGCTACGACAAGAAACAGGCCGGCCAGGCCGCCATGGTCATCAACCGCGCCGATACCCTGCTGGGCGCGGTGCAGATGAACATGCTCGAACTGCACACCTGGAACGCCACCGACAAGGACTTCGACAAACCGGACCGCTTCGTGCTCGACCTAGACCCGGACCCGGCGCTGCCCTGGAAGGCCATGCTGGAGGCCACGCAGCTGACCTTGACCCTGCTCGACGAACTTGGCCTGAAGGTGTTTCTGAAGACCAGTGGTGGCAAGGGCATTCACATTGTTGTGCCGCTGACCCGAAAAGCGGGCTGGGACGAGGTGAAGGACTTCAGCCATGCGATCGTCGACTACCTGGCCAACCTGTTCCCCGATCGCCTCAGCGCAGTGTCGGGGCCGAAAAACCGAGTCGGGCGCATTTTCATCGACTATCTGCGCAATGGCAAAGGCGCCACCACCGCCTGTGCCTACTCCTTGCGTGCGCGGGAGGGCCTGCCGGTGTCCGTGCCGATCTGGCGTGAAGAGCTGGCCCAGCTCAAGGGTGCCAACCAATGGCACATCGGCAACCTGCACGAGCGCCTGGCCGAGGTGGACGACCCCTGGGCCGACATGGGCAAGACCCGTCAATCGATCACTGCGCGCATGCGCAAACAGCTAGGGCTGGGCTGATGAGCATCATTCAGGACTTTGATTTGAACACCCTCGACCGCCTGTTGCGCACCTTCACCGAAAGGCCGCAGGCGCTGAACCTCGATACCCAACTGCCAGCGCTGATGCAGGCGCTGCAGGCCGACCACCTTGACCTGCTGCCCCTGCCCGGCCAGGGCAACACGCTGCGCCGCTGGCAGAGCCTGGCCCGCATTGCCGGCTGTGACATGGCCTTGGCCAAGCTCTACGAAGGCCACACCGATGCCTTGGCGATCTTGGCCGAATGTGGCGCCGCGCACCATGCGCAGGACGGCATCTGGGGTGTATGGGCGGCGGAGCCGCCAGATGCCCGCGCACGTATCGTCGAGCGCCAGGGCGAGCAGGTGCGGCTTTCGGGCCGCAAGGCGTGGTGCTCGGGCGCCTTGCAAATTGACCGCGCCCTGATCACGGCATGGGGCGAAGACGACCAACCGCAGCTGGTGGCCATAGAACTGTCCCACCCTAGCCAAGGCTTGCGTATTGAACAGTGGCAGGCTGTCGGCATGGCCATTACCGCGAGCGTCGAGGTCGAGTTTAACCATACGCCTGGTATCGCCATCGGCCGGCCCGGGCAGTACCTCTCCAGACCCGGCTTTTGGCACGGTGGCGGGGGTATCGCGGCGTGCTGGTACGGCGGCGCCGAGGCCCTGGCGGACTACCTGCGCGAACACTGTCGCAACCCGCGACCAGACCCGCACGCCGACGCGCACTTGGGGGCTGTGGACGCCGCCTTGTGCGGTGCCAGGGCGGCACTGCGCGAGTGTGCGGGCTGGATCGACCGCCAGCCGGGCGCAGACGCCCGTTTCGAAGTGCGGCGTACCCGCGCACAGGTCGAGCAGGCCGTCGAGCACGTGATCCATCACGTGGGGCGCGCCTTGGGCGCCTCGCCGTTTTGCCGCAGCAGCCACTTTGCCCGGTTGAGTGCCGACTTGCCGGTGTTCCTGCGCCAGAGCCACGCCGAGCGTGACCTGGCCGCCCTCGGACAGCAGCTGGCTACCCTGCCGGCAGGAGCCTGGCAACTATGAATTTGATCGAGTCGAGTAGCGGTACCCCCTGGTCGGCCTGGCAGCACGCCGCGCACCTGGCCAGGGCCACCTGGATCGACCCAGGGCAACTGTGCCCGCCTGGCCGCCGGCTTGTACTGATCGCCCCGCACCCGGATGACGAAATACTAATGGCGGGTGGTTTGCTGGCAGGCTTTCATGGGCGCGAGGACGACCTGGTGTTGGTCTCCGCTACCGATGGCGAGGGCAGCCATCCAGGCTCCAGCCACTGGACCGAGCACCGCTTGCGCAGGCAGCGGCCGCTGGAGAGCCGCCACGCCCTGCAACAGCTCGAACTTGACCTCAACCGGCTGGACTGGCGCAGGTTGCACCTCAAGGACGGCGCGCTGCCGCGCGACGAGGCCTTTCTGGTCAACCACCTGAGCCAGTTGCTCAAGCCTGACGACGTGCTGATGGCGACCTGGCGCAACGACGGCCACTGCGACCACGAGGCGGTGGGCAGGGCCGCCGCGCAAGCGGCAATGGCGCGCAAGGTGCAACTGGTGGAGGTGCCGGTCTGGGCCTGGCACTGGGCGCAACCGGACGACCCTCGCCTGCCCTGGCCACGGGCTCATCGCGTGCAGCTGGATGAAACCCGCCTGGCCCGCAAGCGCAAGGCCTTGGCCGCGCACACCAGCCAACTCGAGCCAGATGAAGGCCAACCGCCCGTGCTGCCAGCGAACTTGCAGGAGTGCCTGCTACAGCCTTTCGAATTGGTGTTCTTGTAAAGGGAGTTGTCATGAGCCTTGACGCGCAGTATTTCGCCGACCTGTACGCCAGCAGCGAAGACCCTTGGGCCTTTCGCACCCGCTGGTACGAAAAGCGCAAACGCGAGCTGGTCATGGCCAGCCTGCCCAGCCAATGCTATGAGCGCGTGTTCGAGCCTGCGTGCGCCAATGGCGAGCTGAGCGCTCTGCTGGCCGAGCGGTGTGCCGACCTGTTGTGCCAGGACTTGAACCCAACTGCCGTCGGCCTGGCGCGGGAACGCTTGGCCGGGGTCAGCCACGCCTCGGTCGAACTCGGCAGGCTTCCGGGTGATTGGCCCGGTGGGCGCTTTGACCTGATCGTGCTGAGTGAGCTGGGTTACTACCTTGATCCCACCGATTGGTTGCAAGTGATCGAACAGTCAGCCGCCAGCCTCAGCGACGACGGCGGTCTGCTGGCCTGCCACTGGAAACACCCGATCGCGGGCTGCCCCCAGGACGGGCGTGAAGTGCATCGCATGCTGGGCAAGCATCTGCCGCTGTACCCCGTCTATCGCCATGAAGAAGCGGACTTTCTGCTCGAGTACTGGTCTTGCCAGCCCAGCGTGGTCGACCTTGACGAGACCTGCCCATGATTGCCGTGGTCATACCCGCCCACAACGAAGCGCGCCGCCTGGGTCGTTGCCTCAAGTCCGTACGGGCGGCTGCACGCCAGGCTGAGTTGGCGGGCTATCGGGTCGAAATACTGGTGGTGCTGGACCGCTGCAGCGATGGTAGTGCGGCGGTTGCCAGGCGGCACCAGGTGCAGACACTGGAAGTGCACGCAGGCAATGTTGGCATGGCGCGCAGTGCCGGCGCGGCACAGATGATCGAACAGGGCGCCAGCTGGCTGGCCTGTACCGATGCCGACAGCCAGGTGCCGCCGCATTGGTTGCTGTCGCAACTGGCGTGTGGTGCGGACGTGGTCTGTGGCACCGTGCATGTGGAGCGCTGGCAGCCCTGGCAGAAAGCCGCGTTGCGCCGGTTGTACCTGAGCCATTACCAGGCGCGAGAGGGGCACCGGCATATCCACGGCGCCAACCTTGGGGTCAGTGCACAGGCGTATTTGCGTATCGGGGGGTTCCAGCCGTTGCCGGCCCATGAAGACGTACAACTGGTGCGCGACCTGGAGGCGCACGGTGCGCAGATTTCATGGACGGCACGGCACAGCGTGGCGACCAGCAGCCGACGCGACAGCCGCGCCCGGGAAGGGTTTGGGGATTTTCTGGCAGGCCTTGAAGCAGCCCCTCCTGAATCGCAGGCTTATAGAGATCCTTTGTGAGAGTGGGCTGCCGATACATAGATGGAAAGATCAAGAAGCCTTCCGGGTCCGCTTGGCAGGCTTCTTCTTGCCAGTAGCCCCACCCTTGCCCCCCAAACTGCGCTTGAGCAACTCGGTAAGATCGATGATGTCGGCACTTTTCTCCGCACTGCCGCCCTCGCCCTTCTCGACCACGCTGATCTTGCCTTTGCTAGCCTTCTCTTCCACCAGGTCCATGATCGTCTGGCGAAACGCATCGTGGTATTCATCCGGCTGCCACGGCCCGCTCATGTCCTCCACCAGCCGCTTGGCCATGTCCAGTTCACGCTTGTCTACCTTGGTGTCGGTCACGCTCTTGTCCAGTTCCAGCGTCTCCAGCCCTCGCACTTCCTCTGGCCAGCGCAAGGTGATCATCACCAGTGCATCGTCCAGCGGGCGCAGCAGCGTCAGGTGCTGACGGGTATGTAACACCACCGTGGCCAAGGCCACCTTGCCGGTACTCGCCAGGGTTTCGCGCAGCAGCGCGTAAACCTTGCCGCCACGGCGGTCGGGGGCCAGGTAGTACGGGGTATCGAAATGCTGAAGGGGGATTTCGCCGGCATCGACGAACGAGAAAATATCTATGGTCTGGGTGGCTTCAGGCCGGGCTGTGCGGATCTCCTCCTCGCTGATCACCACATAGCGGCCTTTTTCATACTCCACACCTTTGACGATGTGCTCCTTGTCGATTTCCTTGCCTGTGACCTTGTTGACCCGCTTGTACCCGACCGGCTCCATGCTGCGTTTGTCGAGCCAGTCGAAATCCACCCGCTCGGTGCGCACAGCGGTATTGAGCGAGACAGGGATGTGCACCAGCCCAAAGCTGATCGCGCCTTTCCAGATTGCCCTAGCCATCGTTAATCACCTCCCGCCAGGCCCCGCGTCTATCGGGGCTTCTACTGGAAGTGACTGCGGCGCGCCGGGAAGGTTTAGTCAGGCTGCCCTGCGGCGGGCAGCGCCGCTTTTTTAGCTGAACAACACACGCTTGAAGGCTTCGGCGGCCAGGTGCACCTGCACCGACCAGTCGTCTGCCGCGTCGCTGCCGGCATCGTCTGAAATGTACTTGAGGCAGACGAACGGAATGCCTTCGTCACGGGCGATCAGGGCCAGCACATAGGCTTCCATATCGACGATGTCGTAAGGTGCCTCGCCGTGACTGACTTCGAAACTGTCACCACTGCCGCAGGTGCCCAGGGCGAGCCCGGAGATTTCCTCGCCGTGTTCCAGCAGCACCGGGATGTCAGACAGCGGCGTCTCGTAGCGGGCGAAGCCCAATGGCGTGACGTCCATGTCGCGCTGCACGAAACGGGTACAGCACACCACCTCGCCCTTGCCATAGCGTTGGCTGCCGGCAGAGCCCAGATTGACGATCAACTTGGGCTTGCGCTGGGCAATGGCCTTGGTCAGGGCGATGGCGGCATTGACCTTGCCGATGCCGGTGAACACGGTGTTCACATCGGCAAACACAGTGCCCGCCTCTGCCTCGAGGGCGAAGACAAAAAGCGTGTCGGTCGGGGTGATCTGGGGAAATTGCTTGATCAGCATCATGGCGCAGGACGTTCCGAGTGGCTGCAAAGGGCGCGGCCATTTTCGGTCAACCCTGTCTAATTGCAACCCCAGCCGTTGGCAATCCGGCGTGTCCTTGCGTCACCACCTGCTCGACCACGGCCTGTAAAGCGTGTGCTGCGCTTTGACCATCGGCGTAAGCGCGCTCGAAGCAGTGCAATTGCCGGTCCGCGCTGGTGCCCTCACGCAGAATGCCCTGGGCATGCTGGAAGGCGCGTTCGGCGTCGACAGTGTCGACCGGAAACTGGCCCTGCAACTGCCCAAGCCAGCCTTGCGCCGTGACCGGCTGCTGCGCATCGGCACCGATGAATTGGCCATGGCGCCCATAGCGCATGGCTCGCCAGTAGTTTTCCTGTGCGACCCAGCGCAGCTCGCGGTTGAAGGGACTGCGTTCATGCCTTGGCTGCAGGCTGTGCTCGACCAAGTGGCGAAACACGCCGGCAATGCTCAATGCGTCCTCAAGGCGAGGGCAACCATCGCAGATACGCAACTCGACTGTTGGAAAGCGCTGCGAAGGCCTGATCGCCCACCAGAAATCGCCCTTTTCTGCCAATGAGCCGGTGCGCTGCAGCAAGGCTCGGTAGCGCTCGTAGGCGGGCCAATCAGCTAGTGGCTCTGGCAGCCCCATGTGCGGCCATTCGCCACAAATGACCCGCCGGTAGCTCATGTAGCCGGTCGCCTGGCCCAGCCATAAGGGTGACGATGTGCTGAGCACCAGCAGCAACGGCAACCAGGGCACCAGGCGATTGATCAGTTGCATGCGATCGCAGTCAGCCGGTACGCCTACGTGCACGTGCAAACCGTTGAGCAGGCTGCGCCGTGCCACATGCCGGTACTCGTCGAACAGCTGGCGGTAGTGTGCCGAGGCTGCCGGCTTATGCCGTAACCAAGGTGCATTGGGGTGGCTGGCTGCGCCATACAGGCCCATACCCTGCGCCGCCAGCACGTCGGTCAGCCGCTGCCGCGCATGCACGAAGAATTCCCGTGCCTGGTACAGGTTCGAAAACACCGGCGAGGCGACTTCTATCTGGCTGCGGAACATCTCCTGCACAAAGTACGGCCCCACTGCCTCTCGGCAGTGCCTTGCCAGGGTGGGCGCCGGCATCGCTGGGACTTTGCCGGTGGCAAGGTCCACCAACAAATACTCCTCTTCGATGCCAAACGTGCAAGGCCGCGGCATAGGCCTTCAGCCGTTGCGAGTGACAGTGAGCGCTACGGCGGCAATGCGCTCCACCTGTTCATAGCCGGGCTCAGCCAGTTGCTCGCCGAACACATCGGGGTCGATTTCCCGGTAGCCCCAAGACCACTCCGGGCCCGCCAGGCGTAAACGAACAGTGTCAAGCAAGGCATCGCGCCCTTGTACGATCGCCACCCCGGTGTAGAGCAACAACGTGCCCCGCGCACTCAAGCGCTCCAGCGCCTGCTCGACGATACGCAGCGACAGCGCTTCACCCAGCGCCCCACCGCCGTGGCGGTAGGTGCGCGCGCTGAGGTCCAGCATGTAGGGAGGATTGGCGACGATCAGGTCAAAACCGCCGGTTGTGCCATCGAGCAGGTCACTGGCGGCCACCGACACGTTGTTGATCCCCGCCAAGGCGGCATTGATGGCGGTGTAGCGTAGCGCAAGCGGATTTATGTCCACTGCATTGACCTGCGCGTGCTGGGCGGCGCGCGCGATGATCAAGGCGCCCACGCCGGTACCGCAACCAATGTCGACCGCATGCTCCACCCGAGCCAAGCGGTGTTGCAGGTGATCGTGGATAACCTGGGCAAAGCGGTAACTGTCGGGGCCGAAGAAGACTGCATCACTGGCGTGGGTCGGGTAAGCCGAATGGACCAGCAGCAGGTCGTCCAGGCTTGACCAGCGCACCGTGCTGGCCATCAGCTCGCCGCGTCGCGTCAGCACCTGCGCTCGCTCCAGCTGGTGTAATAGGTCAGCAGGCATCAGCGAAGGCGCGAAGGGGCGGCTCCAGCCGAATACGTCGCGCACGTTCGTCGAATGCCTGGCGCCATCGCGGGCATTGTTGCGGGCATGGGTGGCCGGGCTGACGCAGGTGAAGCGGTAGCCGTCGGCTCGCAGGCGCTTGCCTAGTTGCAGCAAGGCCTCATCTGCCTGGCCTTGAGCCGAGTCGAGCACCATCAATGGCATCCCTCTTGAATCAGGCCGGTTGCGCGGGCGAAGGCTTGAGTAGCCTGCAAACCTTCCGGCAACGCGTGACGGTTACCGGACATCCGCTCCATAAGGGTAGCAAGCCCTTCTGGGGCGATGCTGGCGATCGGTACTTCGCTCAAAGCTGAAGGTGTATCCCAACTGCCAGGCACGACGCGGCGGGTCGTGGCCTGCCAATCGTCAGCGATCCAGTCATGCCATAACTGCTTCTCGTACGCTGTGAATACCCCAAACATGGCCGCCGTTGGCCCTTCAATCAGCTTCCACCAGCGGCTGTTCGCCGGGTCCTCGCCGCGGCGAATCCAGCCCTGGGCCTGCAGGGCACTCACAAAGGCCGGGATGGCCCCAGGCTCGGCTAGCCATTGATTGATGGTGCGTTGCTGCAAACGGCAATGATCGGAGTGCATGAACTGACCATACTGGCGCTTGCACTCCAAGGCCGCGAACAGCTGCGCTTGAAGGTCAAACTGGCTGACCAGGGTGGCAGCCGCGATGCCCAGGTCGTTCAGGCGGTAACCCCGCCGCACCCGCTGATAGAACGCCTGTGGGTCTTCTGCGGGGCACAGTTGGTGCAACGCCTGGATAGACAGCTGCGCGTGGCCACTGGCAGCGTTGTCGATGGTCACGTGCAGCTGGAAGTAGTGGCCATCGATACCCAACTCCGCCAGCTCGTAGGTGGTGATCAGCAAATGCAGCGGCGGTTGTTCGTAGCCAAGGTTGTAGCCCAGCACTTCGGGCAGAAATTCGTCGCAGTTCTGCCCCAAGGCCAGTTGCACGGCGCCTTGCAGATAACGGTCGTCATCCCGTGGCGGCAGTTCCAGGCAGCCGAGGCGGCTGAGCAACCGTTGGTAGATCAACACATGGTTACAGCGCGGGTCGCCATTGCCCAGCTCTTCCAGGTAGGTGCGGATCAGCCCGTGGTAACGCGGGTCTTGCCAATGCTGCAGCGTGCCGTGCAACCAGGCCCCGTCCACGGCCTTGGTCGGCGCAATTTGCTGGAGGAACCACAACGCATGGGCGCGGTTGCTGAAAAACTGGCGTGGCCCACCTTGATGGCGCTGCTGGAGGTATTCGGCATAGGCCTTGGCCACCTCAGCGGCATGCTGGGCGCTCCAGGCAGGCAGCTGTGAAGGGGTGGCTGGCAGGTCGTCGAGGGACTGCTCGACGCGGGCGATCTGTTCATTAAGCCACGCAGCGCTGGTGGCGTCGTGGCCTTGCAATAGGGTCTGGTACCGGTGCTGCAGGCTATGGCTTGGGGTCATAGACCTTTCATGAGTAACGGTCTTGCAGGTCATCACCGTCATGCCGTGCGCCTCTGAATGCAGTGCCAGGTCGCCCTGGCACTGCGGATCCCTCGGTTACAAACGACGGTTACGAACGACCGCCTTTGCGGCTGGTGTCGTGAGGCATGTTGCCCCCCGAAGACTGGCCGCCTTTACGCCCGGCTTCGGACGCTTTTTCACGGTCGTTGGCGAAGTTGCCTGGGTTCTTGCTGCCGCCTTGGCTGCCTTCCTTGCCTTGGGTGCCGGTGCGGCTGTTCTCTTTGTTAGCCATGGTCTTCAAGCCTCGTATGACTTCAGGATGCACGGCACTGGGCCGTACATAGCTTCGGAGTTCGGCGATATCGAGGGATTCGTTTTATTGCCGCACGTTCGGACCGGTGGCGTTAAATAAGGGAAGGTTACGTATTTGGTGCGCCAAGCGACCGCCCGCCTCACTCGGCATCGGGTGCATCGAGCCGCGCCTGGCGGCGACCCAGCCAGGCGCCGGTGCCGGCCCAGCCCAACGCGATCGCCGCGCCAATCAGCATCGCCAACTGCGGGTGCTCCGCGATCACATCCAGTGCCCGCTTGAGCCAACCGCTGAGGGCGTCACCGCCGCGGTAGACCACGGTGTCGATGAAGTTCTTGGCTTTGTACTTGTCTTCTGCCGACAAAACGGTGAAGAGCATCTCCCGCCCTGGCCGGACCAGCGCATATTCACCGGCCCGGCGCACCACCATCACCACCACGAAGGCGGCGAACACCGGGGCCACTGCCAGCCAGACAAAGCCTGCGGCCATGATCAACGGCACCGCCACCAGCAATACGCCCACGCCCATCCTTTTCGCCAGGCGCCCGGTCAGAAACACCTGCGTGAGTATCGCCAAGGCCTGGACCACGGTGTCGATCAGGCCGAACACCTGGGTATGCCGGGTGCGGTCGGCGAAGGTCTCGCTGACGATACGCGCCTGTTCGAAGTATAGGAACGTGCTGACACTGGCCAGCAGCACCACGAACAGCGCGATGCCCAACAGGTAAGGAGCGCGCAGCACGGCAGTAGCCCCCGCGAACGGGTTGCCACCCAACGGCTTGGACGTCGAGCGCTGCAGATGGGCCGGCAGCGGATGACGGTCTCGCCAGCGCTGCAAAAACAAGGCAGCGCCGGTGCTGCCTAGCAAACATAGCCCGGCCAGTACTAACAGGCCTGCATGCCCCAGCGGGCCCACCAGCAAGGTACCCAGGATCGGCCCGCAGAGGCCGCCCAGGCTGGCACCTGATGCCAGCAGGCCAAACAACCGTTTGCCTTGTTCAGTGGCAAACAGGTCGGCAAGCACGCTCCAGGCCAGCGAAATGGTCAGCAAGTTGAACACCGACAGCCAGATATAGAACGCGCGCGCAGTCCATACATCGTCCGGGGCCCGGGCAAACAGCACCGCGAACAGCAACAGGTTGCTGGTGAAGAACCCGTAGGTCCAGGGCAGGATTTGCCGCCGCCGCACCTTGGATGCCAGCCAGCCGAACAGCGGCAGGCACGCCAGGGTGGCGACGAAGGTGCCGGTGAACAGCCACTGCAGGTTATCCACGCCACCGGCCACACCCATGGTCTCGCGCACCGGGCGCAGCATGAAGTAGCCGGTGAACAGCAAGTAGAACAACAACAGGCCGGCAACCACCGCCGGCCCTTCGCCGGGTTGTATGTTCAGCCCGTGGTCCAGACGCCGCCGCCAGCCTTGCATGGTGTCAGCCGAACTGTTCGATCAGCGCCTGTTGCTGCGCCTGGCTGAGCAATGGCGTATGCCCGGCCTTGAGCTGGTCGAGCTGGCGATCAGGGCGGCTGGTGGCGGGAATGACTGTGGTCACTGCCGGGTGGCTGATGGCGAACTTCAGAAACAGCTGTGCCCAGCTGCCGATGCCCACTTCCGACGCCCAGCCTGGCAACGGTTGGTCCTTGACCCGGGCAAACAACCGGCCGTCATCGAACGCCCGGTTGATCAGCACCGCGACGCCCTTGTCTTGGCACAATGGCAGCAGCTCACGCGCGGCCTGTGGGGCGTTGACCGAGTAGTTGATCTGAATGAAGTCGAGCGGTTCGCTACGTACGATCCTGGCCACTTCATCCTGGCCGCTGTTCAGGTAATGGGTGATGCCGACGTAGCGGGTCTTGCCCTGCTGCTTGAGTTCACGGGCGTAGGGCAGTTGGGTCTGCCAATCGCGCAGGTTGTGGATCTGCAGCAAGTCGACTTTGTCGGTGCGCAAGCTGCGCAGGCTGCCTTGCCACTGCGCTTGTGCGTCGGCCTGGCTGTCGGCGGCAATCTTGGTGGCTAGAAAGCACTGCTTGTGCCAGCCGCCCTCTTCCAGCAACTGGCCCAGAATGCTGTCGGCCCCCCCGTAGTTGGGCGAGGTGTCGATGACCCTGCCGCCACCTTCGAAGAAGGCCCTGAGCACCGCGCCGAGCTGTTGGTACTGAGGCGAGCCGGCCTCGACCTCGAAACTGCCAGAGGTACCGGCACCGATGACCGGCAAGGCCTCGCCGGTGGAAGGGATAGCGCGCGTCAGCAGGCCACTCGCCGCCCCTGCGTGCAGCCAAGGGCTTGCGGCCAGCAACCCCAAGGCTGCACCGGCGCGTAGGACATCACGACGTGCATACATGGAAAAGCCCCCGTCATGAACCGGAAACTTTCAAGGCTAGCCGCTCTACCCCGCCTCGGCGAGTGATTCTGTATCTGGATGTTAGCGATCAGGCCTGCAACAGCAGGCGCAGGTCCAGGCCGGTTTCACCCATCGGCGGGCACCAGTAATAACCACCGGTCAGTGGCCGGCTGAAGCGGTAGAGGCCGTCGATGATGCCGTCTTCCAGGCCGCTCATGCGCCGCAGTTGCACTTCGAAGGCATCGAAGCTGTGGCCCAGCGCCACGAAGGCAAGGCCAGCACCACGGGCGTCAGCCCAGGCGACCGAGCGACGGACCATGAACGCCTCAGGTTCGAAGCTTTCCTGGGCGGTGCGTTTGACGTGCGCGGACGCCGGGGCGTCGTCGAGCTCTTCGTTGTCGCTCAGGCGGCGGCCGATGATGTTGTCCTGGTCCGCTTGGGGCAGCGACTTGAAGTACTCCAAGTCATGCTTCCACAGTTGGAACGCGGCAAAGCTGGAACCGTTGAGGCCAGGGGGTGCGTCGTCAACGATGGCGGCTTGCACGGCCTCTTCGTCCACCGGGTTCTCGGTGCCGTCTTCATAGCCGGTCAGGTCGTGGCCACCCCGGTGCAAAAAGCCATCGACGCTGTCTGCCAGGCGCAACGCCGGGGCCAGCGCGTGTTCCAGGGCCTGGGCACGCAGCAGCAGGTCGCCACGCTCGTTACCGCGCAGCCACAGCCACAGGGCGTGCTGGGTGCTGGGGTTCTCCACGGCGGCGTCCAGCAGCGGGAAGGCACGCAAACCCGGCACGTCACGGCCCAGGGCCTTGGCCAGGGTCGCGCCGACGCCGAGGATCAACTGTTGGCCGTCGACCTGCGGCAGCAAGGCGTCAAGTGCGGCGGGCAGCGCTTCGGGCGAGTGCAACGTGAAGAACAGGTGGCGGGCATGGGCCGGCACCGGCGTGGCAAGCAGACCTTGCTGAAACGGCATGACAGGCTAATCCTCGGTAAAAGCGCGCATGCTACTGCGCCGGGACGCCCATCGCAACGCGGCATGCAGACGCTGCAGACGGTGGGCACGGTAACAAAAGGTTACCAAGAGGTGGCGATTTGCAACTAGCTATCACTACAGTGCCACCTACACTGCTCGGAATCCTTTGTGCGACTCCCTGATCCGAGAGCCCCTTCATGACTGCCTCGCCCCTGCTCACCGCATTTCTGCCCCTGGCCCTGGGCATCATCATGCTCGGCCTTGGGCTGTCGCTGACCCTGGCCGATTTCGCCCGTGTGGTGAAATACCCCAAGCCTGTGGTGATTGGCCTGGTCTGCCAGATCCTGTTGCTGCCGCTGGTGTGCTTCCTGATCGCCAACGGCTTTGGCCTGGAGTCCGCCCTGGCGGTGGGGCTGATGCTGCTGGCGGCCTCGCCGGGGGGGACCACGGCCAATCTGTTCAGCCACCTGGCCCACGGCGATGTGGCATTGAATATCACCTTGACGGCGGTCAACTCGTTGATTGCGATCCTCACCATGCCGCTGCTGGTGAACTTGTCGCTGGGCTGGTTCATGGCCTCGGACCAGGCCATCCCGCTGCAGTTCGCCAAGGTGTTGCAGGTGTTCGCGATTGTCCTGCTGCCGGTGGCGCTGGGCATGTTGATCCGCCACTTTGCCCCGCGCTTTGCCGCACGCATGGAAAAGCCGATGAAGCTGGTGGCGGCGCTGTTTCTGGCTTTCACCATCATCCTCGCGCTGGCCAAGGACTGGCAGACGGTGGTCGAGTACGCCCCCGTGGTAGGCCTGGCGGCCCTGTTGTTCAACGTGCTGAGCCTGGCCGTAGGCTACTGGGTGCCCCGGCTGTTGAAGATTCCCAAGCGCCAGGCCATCGCTATCGGCATGGAAATCGGCATCCACAACGGTACCCTGGCGATCGCGCTGGCCTTGAGCCCTTCGTTGCTGAACAACGCCACCATGGCGGTGCCGGCGGCGCTTTACAGCCTGATCATGTTCTTCACGGCGGCAGGGTTTGGCTGGTGGGTGAGCCGCGGGCACGTGGCAGAAACCGTTGAGGCTGAGGGCAACGCGGTCAACTGACCGCAGTGACGGTCAGGGCTGCTCGCGTCGGTCGCGCAACTGGCGCTTGAGCACCGCAAGGGGCGGAGCGTAGAAAAAGCCGAACGACACGCTGCCTTGCCGGCCTTTGACCGCATGGTGAAGCCGATGGGCGCGATGCAGGCGCTTGAGGTAGCGGCTGACTGGCCGCGGTTTTTTCGGCCAGTGGCGATGAAAGAAGCCGTCGTGGGCCAGCACATACAACAGGCCGTACCCCGCCACGCCCCCACCCACCCACTGCAAGGGGGCGTACCCGGCTTTACCCAGCGCCACCAGGCCGGCGGCGATCAGCCCCAGCGCAAGCAGGTAAATGTCATTGGTCTCGAGCATGCCCAGGTGTGGCTCATGATGCGAGCGGTGCAGCCACCAGCCCCAGCCATGCATGATGTACTTGTGCGCCAGTGTGCCGACACCCTCCATGGCCACCAGTGTGCCGAGCAGCACGGCGAGATTGAACAGCATGTAACGGGTCCGGGTGATCGCAAGGGAAGGCGCAAGGTTACCGACTACCCGCCTATTTTTCCATGCAGGCGTGACGGGCTGTAGGCACTTTCCTGATGAAGCCCTTGTCATGTTTTTACCCTTGACCTCGCCTATCTCGGGGCGTAAGGTCCGCGACGCAATTTCGCATCCCCAAACAGGAGTCCTGCATTGGACAGTAGCCCCAGTCGCTTGCGACAGGCCCATTTGGCGAGCTAGTCCGGCAGTGCCCTGCCACTGTCTCGCCGTCATGGCTTGATGGTGGATTTCTTCAGCCCCGTGGCTGCAGCTTCCTCTTTTCTTCCCTTCTGTGGTCCTGCGCATTTTCTGGTTATTCAACCACGCCAACACCAGATGGCGTTCATGCGGGCGTTTGCCCGTGGAAGAGGTTTGCTATGGATTGGAAAGTCTTTCTGCTGCGCGTCAGCATCGCCCTGCTGCTGGGTGCGCTGATCGGCGCCGAGCGTCAACTGCGTCAACGCCTCACGGGCTTGCGTACCAATGCGCTGGTCAGTACCGGCGCTTGCCTGTTCGTACTGATGACCCAGGCCGTACCGGGCATGGCCCCTAACGATGCCTCGCGCGTGGCCGCTTATGTGGTGTCGGGGATCGGCTTTCTCGGGGGTGGCGTGATCATGCGCGACGGTTTCAACGTGCGCGGCCTGAACACTGCCGCCACGCTGTGGTGCACGGCGGCCGTTGGCGTGTTGTGCAGCCTTGGGCTGCTGCTGGAAGCGACACTGGGCAGCCTGGCCGTGTTGTGCGCCAACATCCTGCTGCGCGACATCGCCCAGCGCCTGGACCGCCAGGACATTGTCCCGGCCACTGAAGTGGAGCAACGCTTCGAAGTGCGTGTTGTGTGCCGTGCCGAGGATGAAATCCAGGTTCGCAGCCTGATGCTGCACAGCCTCGGCGACCCGGAGCTGCGCCTGCAATCGCTGCACAGCGAGGACCTGCCCAACCCGGCACGCCTCGAAGTACGCGCCGAACTGCTGGGCAACCCGCAGGCACCGGCGCAGCTGGAACGGCTGGTCAGCCGGGTGAGCCTGGAAAAAGGTGTAAGCTCGGTGCGCTGGCAGTTGCAGCCGCAAGAGGTGGCGGCAGACTGACGCCCACCCATCCCACGGTTTGCAGGACCCGACTGTGCATATACGCCCCACCCTCACCCGCGACATCCCCTGGCTGGCCGAGGTCGAGCGTTCAGCCGCCCAGGCTTTCGCCCAACTGCCGGCGCTGGCGTGGCTGGCACAAGGCGAAGTACTGGACAGCACAGCGCATCAAGGATTCGTCGATGCAGGCACAAGCTGGCTGGCGGAAGGAGAAACCGGGCAGATCCTGGGCTTTGTGTGCGCACGGCGGGAGCAACAGGCATTGCACATTCATGAAATTTCCGTGCGCCGGGAGGCTCAAGGGCAAGGGATCGGGCGCCTGCTGCTGAATCAACTGGTCGATGCGGCGCAAGCAGCAGGCGTTCGGGAACTGACCTTGACCACCTTTGTCGACGTGCCCTGGAATGCACCTTTTTATGCACGCTTTGGGTTTGACACTATTGATGAAGGCCTGCTGTGCTCGCGGCTGGGTAACATCCTGGCCAACGAACATGCCCACGGGTTTGTCGGGCGTTGTGCAATGCGCATGAGCATCGGTTGAACAGCGCCTGCCTTGCTCGCCCTTGATAGGCGATCATGGGTCAACACCCGCCGCGGTACTGTTCGCCACGCAGTAACCGTCCCGCCCCTGCCGCTTGGCCTGGTACAACGCGCTATCTGCCGCCGCCATCAGGCGCTCGGGCGTCATCGCTTGCCGAGCCGGGTCGCCGATCGCAATGCCGGCACTGAACGACACCCGCCCCAATGGGCTGCCACCGTGCTCGATCACATGGCGGCGCAACACCTGCTGTATTTCCTGCACGACAAGCTCGGCGCCCGGCCCATCGGTGTCGGGCATCAATAGCGTGAACTCCTCGCCACCGAAGCGCACCGCCAGGTCTGCCGGGCGCTTCAAAGCCTGTTGCAGGAGCTCGGCGAAACGCTGCAGGCATTGGTCGCCGGCAAGGTGCCCGTAACGGTCGTTGTAAGCCTTGAAGTAGTCGAGGTCGAGCATCACCAGCGCTACCGGGTAACCTTGCCGTCGAGCCCGCCGCACCTCGGGCTCGAACACTGCATCCAACCGCCGGCGGTTGCCAAGGCCGGTCAGGCTGTCGGTCAAGGCCAGGGATTTCAGCGTCTGGTGCGCCTGGTGCAGTGCGCGCTCTATCACAATGCGTTCGCGCAGTTGGCGCAACACTACCCCGCCGAACGCTGCCAACCCCACCAACAACAGCAACAATACGGCCACTGATTTGATCGCGTCGTGCCGCCAGGGCGCGACAATGGATTCCCGCGACAGGCCAGCCTCTACCACCAACGGGTAACTCGACAGCGCCCGGTAGGCATATAGGCGAGGTGTGCCATCGACTACCGCCACTGCCTCGACTAGCCCTTCATCGGCATAGGGCAAGTGGTTGCGAAACACTTCGCTTTTGGCCAATGTGCGCCCAACGACCCTCGAAACGAACGGGCGACGGACCAGAATCGTGCCGTCACGCTTGGCCAGCACCAGCGCGCCACGCTCGTCGATCTTGAAATCGCCGTAATAGCGCACGAACCAGTCCACTTTGATCGTGCCCAACAGCACCCCGGCAAAATGCCCGTCGGGGTATTCCAGGCGCCGCGAGATGGGAATGATCAAGTCGCCGGTCGAGCGGCTGCGCACCACCGAACCGATGCGTACCTGGCGGTCGCGATGATTGCGGTGGTAAACGAAATAGTCGCGGTCAGCATTGTTGAGGTTGGGCGGTAGGGTCGCCTGGTCGGTAACCAGCCAGCGGCCATCCGCGCCATACACGAACAGCCCGTGCAGCTGCGGCATGAGCGCTTTTTGTCGCGCGAGCAACGCCTGCAGGCGCGGGCGGTTCATATGCTCGAAGCCATCGCCCTCCAGGCGTTCGGCCAAGGACGCGCTAACGACATCCACTTGGCGAATAGCGTCCTCGGCGTGTTGCGCCGTCGCCCGCGCCAGGTTGGTCACCATGTTTTCGGCATTGCTGAACGCGTGACGGTAATCACGCCAGATACGCCAGCCTTCCACCATCACGAAGGCCAGCATCACCACCACCATGAATGCCAGGACCTGGCGGAACAATGCCACGGCGCGGCCCTCGCCCGCTACCGCGAGGTGCCCATCGTCATCCTGTTTCCTGGCTGCGCACATCCTATTCCCTTGTCGTCTCGCGTTCGCCGCTTATGACTATAGTTCAGCGCTGCTTACGCGAAGCCAGCTCGATCCACACCGGCGCATGGTCGCTGGCCTTGGGTTCGTTGCGTACCCAGGCGTCCACGCCTGCAGCCTTTAGGTAAGGCGCAAGTTCAGGGTTGAGCAACACATGGTCGATGCGCAGCCCGGCGTTACGCTGCCAGTGATTGCGAAAATAGTCCCAGAAGGTATAAACCCGCGCGTCAGGGTGCAGGTGGCGCAGCGCATCTGTCCAGCCCTGGTTGAGCAAACGCTGGTAGCAATCGCGGGTCTCAGGTTGCAGCAGTGCGTCCTTGAGCCAGGAGCGCGGGTTATAGATGTCGAAATCGGTGGGGACGACGTTGAAATCGCCGGCTAACACTGCCGGGTGCCCGCTCTTTTGCAAACTGGCAGCATGGTCGATCAGGCAGTGGAACCAGCGCAGTTTGTAGTCGAACTTAGGCCCGGGTTGCGGGTTGCCGTTGGGCAGGTAGAGGCAGCCGATGATCAGCCCCTGCACGGCTGCCTCCAGGTAGCGGCTCTGGGCGTCATCCTCCATGCCGGGTAGGCCACGGCGCACTTCGAGTGGCTCACTGCCGCGCGCGAGAATGGCAACGCCGTTCCACGAAGGCTGCCCTTGGTACAAACACCCGTAGCCCACTGCTTCAAGCGCTTCACGCGGGAACTGCTGGTCGGGCGCTTTCAGCTCTTGCAGGCAGGCAATGTCAGGCTTCTCGCGCTCTAGCCAGGCGATCAATGCCGGCAATCGGCTGCGAATGCCATTGATATTGAAGGTGGCGATCTTCAGCGCTTTCATGCGTCAGGGTCGTCGATATGCGCCTGTACTGCATCTTCGAGCGCGTTGATGTGCGCCTGGTCGGCCAAGGCCTTCAGCTGCAACCAGTCATCCCAGTCGATGGCGCCGTCATCACGCAGGGCTTCGGCCGTGCGCACCAGTCCATGGTGATAGGCATCTGGCGATTCGCGGCGGTAACTGATGTCGTCGTACTGCGCGTACCAGGCCTCAAGCTCGGGAATGCTGCGTTCGATGCTCATGTACGTGGTTCCTCGCTACCCGCTTTGAATGTGTGAGCGCAGGTCTTGGCCAACGTTCAACCACACTGGGAAAGCAGAGGACAGAAAGGCGGTGCTGAGCAACTACCGTGGAGAAATAGCTGTGGAAAAGCGTCGATAATGTGACTACTACGGACTTCTGCGCTCAGCGCTACTATCGCTCCTCACGGGTGTGCCACAGTCGCAGCAGACACTTCAACACCATCAGCGCGGTACTGACAACGGTTTATCGGTGCTGAGGCTGTCAGCCCAGGCCTGAACAGCTTGGTGGTCAAATGCTCGACCCGCGTCAACATCAGCCAAGGCTTCTCGGGTTAGGCGACTACGCTCTTCTTCTTGGAATATCCAGGCGGACAGCGCCTGCTTGACGATCCAATTTTTGGAGCGATCAAGACGCTCTGCCATTAAATCGACTTTTTGGGCGAGTTGCTCAGGGGCGTGAGCCGTGACAGTGCGGGTTTTAGCAGTGTTTGCCATGATAGGGCTGCTCCTGATCGTTATACGACTCACGTTGATAATAATGAGTTGTGCCCGACAAAGCACTTTCAGGTGCTCAACTGCGCTCGACAAGCGCTCAATGCCTCATCGCGCTCTAGCAGCTCATCCTCCAGACGCTGCACTTTGCGTACCTGTTCGGCATACAGCTCGCGCTTGTCTTCCAGGTTTTGCGTTTGCACATCCAACTGCCGCCGCATTTCCTCGGTCGCCCCTTGGGCTTGAGCCAAAATCGTTCGCAGGCCCTGAATCTGCGCGTCCCGCTGTTCAAGCAGTTCGTCACGTGCCTTGCGTTCGCTGGTGGCCTGGCGATGCTCGCCGAGCAAACGCTCGTTATCACGGTGCAGGCGGGTCAGTTCGTCCTGCTTGACCATCATGCCCTGCTGCAGTTGCCTTACTTCTACTTGCAGCTGTTGCAGTTGCGCCTCGTGGCGGCGCTGGTCCTGCTCGCGCTGTTCGCGGCTGGCGCTGCGGTAGTGTTCCAGGGCATCGCGGGCGTGGCGGTGTTTGTCTTCGAGTGACCTCACCTGCTCTTCCTTGTCGTTCAGGCGCAATTGCAGCTCGCCCAATGACTGGTTGAGGCTGGCACTGCGCAGTTGCTCAGCCTGCAAGGTGCTTTGCGTGGACAGCAGTTTCTCCGATTCGGCAGCCAGTGCCGCGTCCTGGATCTTTTGCAGTTGATGCGCCGCAGCCAGCGCTTCTTGGGCCAGCTGCAATTGTGCTTCGAGCTGTTCGCGTTGCTGGGTGAAAACGCTTTCGGCCTCTTCGATGCGTATATCCGCCTCTTCCTGCAGCTGTGTTGCCAACTGCCCGACAAACCGCCCAAGCGTATCGCTCAACCCAGGGGCGCCCGCCGTGGCCACGGTTTGCTGGCCATTGAGCTCCTTCAAGTAGCGATGAATCGTGCTTTTCGAGCCAGTGTTGCCCAGCTCGATACGTACCGCATCGATGCTGGGGTTCTCCCCGCGGGCGATCAGCGCCTGACGCGCTTGCTGCACTACCACCTTGTTGATACCGCCCCGGGCCATGCGTGCTCCTACGATTTTGTACTGGAATACGTAATATGTAATTACGTAATAATTTTGACCGGTCAGCACCTCTAATTCAAGTGCTATCTAACATGGAATAATCACGGCTTATCGCATGTGAAGGGCCAAATAGGCGGTTTCTGACTGGGAAACGCGTACACGAAGCGCAGAAAGCAAAACGCCCCGCCTGGCAAAAGCCAGCGGGGCGTTGCGTTTGAAGCGTGCCGCGGTGTCAGGCCAGGCGTTCGACCTGCGCCGGCGTACGCCGCATCAGCACCTTGCCGTTGCGCACCGACACCAGCGCATGCCCCTGGCTGCGCACCATCTCGTAATCATCCGGCGCCGACAGCAGCAGCAGGTTCGCCGGCCGCCCCACCTCGATGCCATAACGCTCCCCCAGGTTGAGCGTGCGGGCGCTGTTGTCGGTGATCAGGTCCAGGCAGCGTTGCAAGTCTTCGTAACCGAGCATGTGGCAGATGTGCAGCCCGGCTTCAAGAATGCGCAGGATGTTGCCATTGCCCAGCGGGTACCAGGGGTCGACGATCGAGTCCTGGCCAAAGCACACGTTCATGCCCGCCCGGTCGATCTCCGCCACGCGGGTCACGCCGCGGCGCTTGGGGTAGCTGTCGAAGCGCCCTTGCAGGTGAATGCTCTCGGTCGGGCACGAGACGAAGTTGATGCCCGACAACTTGAGCAAACGGAACAGCTTGTAGCAGTAGGCGTTATCGTAGGAGCCCATGGCCACGGTGTGGCTGGCCGTGACCCGGGCGCCCATGTCGCGCACCCGCGCTTCTTCGGCCAGTACTTCGAGAAAGCGCGACTGCGGGTCGTCGGTTTCGTCGCAGTGCACGTCCACCAGGCAGCCGGTTCGCTCGGCCAGGTCCATCAGGAACTTGACCGACGACACGCCCTGGTCGCGGGTGTTTTCGAAATGCGGAATACCGCCGACCACGTCGGCGCCGATGGCCACGGCTTCGGTCATCAGCGCCCGCCCGTTGGCATACGACTCGATGCCCTCCTGCGGGAAGGCGACGATCTGCAGGTCGACCAAATGGCGCACCTCCTCACGCACTTCGACCATGGCCTTGAGAGCAGTGAGCTTGGGGTCGGTGACGTCGACATGGGTGCGCACATGCTGGATGCCGTGGTCCACCAGCATGTTGATGGTCTTCTTGGCGCGGCCCTTGATGTCTTCGTGGGTGGTGATTTCCTTGCGCTCGGCCCAGCGTTCGATACCTTCGAACAACGTGCCGCTCATGTTCCACTTCGGCTCGCCGGCCGTCAGGGTGGCATCCAGGTGAATGTGCGGCTCGACAAAGGGAGCAACCACCAGGTTCTGTTTGGCATCCAGGTCATCAGCGCCGCCTGGTGCCACCGGGTCGGCCTGTGGCGTGATGCTGGCGATGCGGTCACCGTTCAGTTCGATGCGAAACAGGCCAGCCTTGCCTCGCAGTTTTGCGTTGATGATGTTCATGGCGTTACTCCTTGCCTTGGGCTTCGGTCATGCGCCACACCAGCATGGCGACCGAAGCATTCATACGGAAAAGCGGGTCGTCCAGCGACTGCCCGCTCAGGTGTTCGATGCGTTGAATGCGTTGATTGATGGTATTGCGGTGCAGCCCCAGGCGTTGCGCGGCTTTCAGGCCGTTGCCGTTTTCCTTGAGCAGGGCATCGAGGGTATGCACCAGTGTATTCGGGTGCTTACGGCCGGGCGCGATCAGCGGCCCTAGTGTCTGGGCGACGAAGTCGTCGATCAATGACCGATCGACGATCCCTTGCAACAAGCGCAGCACGCCCAGCTCGCTGAAATCGCAATAGCCATTGGCGGGACGCAGGTTCTGCGCCACTTCCAGGGCCTGGCGGGCCTCGTTGAGCGCGCGGCGGTAGTGCGCGCAATCTTCCGCGAGGCTCGACAGCCCCATATAGAGGCCCAACTCCCCTGCTACGCCCGCCAATTGCCGGTGCAGCGCGGCCAGCGTAGCAGGCAAGCCCGGTGCATCGGGCAGCAACAGTACGAACAGGTCGCCCGGCAAGTGGGCCGTCACGGTGCCCGGCCGGCTGCGGCACCAGGCCTCGAGCTGGTCTTCAAGGGCTTGGCGAATGCCTTGCCACAAGCGCTCGCCTTGGGCCAGCCCATGGCGCTCGAATACGCCATCGACGCCCGACAAACGCAGCGCCAGCAGGCGTCGCGGCTCGTCCAGCGCCAGGGCCAGGTGCGTTGCCCGTTGCCGGGCGATGGCCAGGCTTGGGTAGTCGCCGGTCAACAGCTGCCCGAGGATGTCGTTGCGCGAGCGGCGCACCTGGGTCATCTGCACCAGGGCCGTGCCGATCAGGTGGGTGACCACGACCATTTTCAGCGCATAGGGCTGCTCGATCAACGGCAAGCCCAGTTGCTCGGCGCGGGCAACCACCGCTGGCGGGATTGCCTGGATGAAAGTGCCGCCAGTGAGGATCACCAAGCCGGCAATACCCACGGCCTCGCCGTCTTCCACCAGGCTCAGCAGGTTGGCCTCGCCACGCGGGTGGTTGATGCCGGTGACGAACACCAGTTCGCCGCCCATCACCCACTCGGCGATGCCCTCGTTCTCTGCGACGTAAGGCCAGCGTACCCGACGCTGCAGGTTGCGTGCGCCTGCGCGCACGGTCATGTCCTGCAAGCCAGGCAGGTGCAGAATGTCTTCCAGTGCCAGGCTCACGGCTCGACACCGGCCTCGCCCACCACCCGGCGCCGACCGCTCAGTTCAAGCAAGAGGATGTAGCACAGCGCTGAGGCAGCAATACCTACCAACGGCGCAACCCAGGGCGAGGCATACGCCAGTACCGCGCCGACGGCATAGGCACAAAGCCCCCTCAGGTTGTAACGCGGCAGGGTGGCTGTGGCCAATGCGGGATACTGGCCACGGTGGCGATACCAGAAATCAGCCATGATCACCCCACCAACTGGCGGGATGACCGAACCCAACAGCACCAGGAACGGTATCAGCAATTCGTACATGCCGCCAATCGCCAGCACAATGCCCACCCCTGCCGCCACCAGCGTCGCGGTCCGCCGCCGCTCACTGCGCAGCAGGTGACAGGCAGCTGCCGACACGTTATAGATGGTCGGGCCTTGGATGGTCCAAAGGTTAAGGCAGAGCATCACCACCGCCGCGAACGACAGGCCCTGCAGCATCATCACCTCGACGATGTCGGCCTGCTGATACACCATCGCGCACCAGGCACCGGCAACCACCATCAGGCCGTTGCCCAGCAGAAACGCAACGATGCTGGCAACCACCGCCACCCGCCCGCTGCGTGCCAGGCGTGTCCAGTTGGTGGCCTGGGTGGCGCCGCTGGCGAAGGTGCCGAAGACCATGGTCACGGCCGCCGAAAAGGTCATGGTCTCGTGTGGCACCACCGCGGCAAGGCCAGCAAAGCCACCGGCATCGTGAGTGGCGATGTACATCGACACCAGCAATAGCACGAACATCAAGGGCACTGATACCCGCGACAACAGGTCCAGCCCTTTGAAGCCGACAATGGCCGTAATACTGAAGCCCAGGCCGAACAGCACCATCAGCGGCACAGTGAAGCCGCCCGCCAGGCCCAACAATTTGACCAGCACGATCGCTACGGTCGCGGTGCCCCAGGCGTACCAGCCCAGTTCAGCGAACCCCAGCAAGAAATCGGAAAGTCGGCTGCCCGCTTCACCGAAACAGAAGCGGCCCATCAACACGGTATTCAGCCCACTGCGTGACGCGATGAACGCCAGGGTTGCGGCGTATAACGCCAACAGCGTGTTGCCGACCGTGGCAACCCACAGCATGTCGACGAAGTTGAAGGCCATGCCCAATTTGCCACCGGCGAACATCGTGCCAGTGAAGAACGTGAAGCTGAACAGCACCATCGCTATCGGTAGCAGGCCCTTGCGGGACGACTGCGGGGCTTCGCAAAGCGGGAATTCGGTTGGTGAGCTCATTGCACGGGGCTCCGGGTGGTAGTCGGGAGCAGGAAGAGCAATATGCGGGCCGGTTTTACAAGGGATGGAAACCGAAGCGCAACGGGCGAACGGCACAGACAATACTGTGCACTCTGCACATTTAAGCATCGAATGAGGCGAGATGATGTGTGCCAGCTGCCTTGATTTGAGGCATTTACGCACCAAAGGTGAACAGCGCTGAGTAGTTTTCACCCATGCTTCAGCCAGGGCTTTTGCCCGCAAGGCCCCAGCGTCGCGGGCAAGCACACGCCTTAAATGCATTATTCAAATATCAGCGCTAATTTTTATTCGTAAAAATAATAATAAAAATAGATCAAAACAGTATTTCTTCCCGCCCCTACCCCCTTGCTACAGTCCCCTCAGACCCGACCCCTCGCATGGTGGAGGCCCCGATTCATCCTCCTGCGAGCTCAGCCCTTGAAACGGCGGACATGGCAGAACGGATGATCGGCAAACGATCATTTCCTCCGTGAGGTACTGCCATGAGCCAACCTGCTGCGCGCCACAGTGTCGCCCGCCTGCCCAACCGTGATCATCGCCTGCAAATCACCGCCCCACCCGCTTTCAGCGACCCGTTTGCCGAGCGCCTGCACCGCAAGCAGCGCCTTGCAGCGTCCTATCGGCTGTTCGCCGAACTGGGCTTTGAAGTAGGCTTGGCCGGCCATTTCACGGCACGCGACCCGATCGAGACCGACCACTACTGGATCAACCCCTTGGGTGTGCCGTTCTCGCACATCCGCACCCGTGACCTGTTGCGGGTAAACGGCGAAGGCCAGGTGGTCGAAGGTGACGGCCTGCTTAATACCAGCGCCCTTGAGCTGCATTACACGTTGCAACGCGCCCGGCCTGACGTGGTGGGTATTGCGCACCTGCATGGCTTCCATGGGCGGGCCTGGTCAGCGCTGGGGCGCTTGTTCCAGCCAATCACTGCAGAGTCGTCTGCCTTCGCCGGTGAGCAGGTGCTGTTCGACCGCCAGGCCCTGCGCACGCCCGAAGGCGGCCTGCTGCAAGACCGCGACCAAGTGGCACAAGCCTTCGTCGAAACCTTCGCCGACAACAACCTGCTGGTCTGGCAGAACCACGGCCTGTGGACCACGGGCCAGACTGTGGAAAGCGCCGCCTGGCGCTTCATCCTCGCCAACGACAGCGCCCGCGCCCACCTGCTGGCTTACGCTGCCGGCCAACCGCGCATCCCGGACCTGGACGAAGCCCCCGTCGACCCTGCCCAGCGCGAGCTATTCGGTTGGCTGAACTTCCTGCCGCTGTGGGACCGCATCGTCCAGCAACAACCCGACCTGTTGGACTGAGGCGCACCCCATGGCAATCAGCATCAGCCGCCGCACCTTCCTACGCCACAGCGCCATTGCCGGGCTGGCCGTAGGCTTGGCCCCCGCCCTGGCACGCGCCAATGAAGCCTTGCGGGTCTGGCGCTACAAGGGCCAGGCCGCGAGTTTTCTCGCCGACGCGGGCCAAGCGCAAACACCCTACCCGCTGCACTGGGTAGATGTGCCCGGGGGCGCCATGGTGCTGGAAGCCTTTGCCAGCAACAGCCTCGACTACGCCTTCATGAGCCCGGTGCTACCCCTGTTCGCCAGCGTGGCCGGTAACCCGCTGGTGTTGATCGCCAGCTACCAAGGCGAGCAGAACCGCAGCAGTGTGATCGTCAAACGCGGCAGCGGCATCGCCTCCATCGCTGACCTCAAGGGCAAGCGCGTGAGCTTCGTGCGCGCCACCGACACCCACTACCTGATACTCAACCTGCTGCGCGACAACGGCCTGACCCTTGCCGATATCCAGGCCAGGCCCATGCCTGCCCGGGATGCGCTGGTGGCATTTCAAAACGGCCACCTGGACGCCATCGTCGCCGGCGGTATCGGTGCCCTGCAAGCGCAGACGGCCATGGATGGCGTGGCGCTGGCCGACGCCAGCCCCTATCACTGCGGCAACTACCTGATTGCAACCACCGCCCAGGCGTTGCAGCAGCCGGGCAAACAGGCCGCCATTCGCGACTTTTTGCAGCGCGAAAAAGCCACTTGGGACTGGGTCGAGCACAACCCCCATGAATGGGCTGCACGTAACCAAGCCCTTACCGGGATTTCCAGCGACCTCTATTTGCAACAGTTCGCGCAACGTCAGCAGCCCTGTCGGCTATTGCCCGTCAGCCAGGCAGACATCGTTGCCCAGCAACACATCGCCGACCTGTTCCACGACAGTGGGTTGATCCGCCAGGCACTGGATGTGCGGGGCTTCTGGGACGACCGCTTCACCCCCTTGCTCAGCGGCTAGAGACCCGCCGCGGCACACCGTACCGGCGCGCGCCGGACGATTCACAGGCACCTCAGCCACGGGAGCAACGGACCTCCTGCGGGCCAGGTTGCGCCTGCACTGCGTGAAACACCTTATGAGAGCCCGTTCGATCGCACATCCAGGGCCTGATCTGCCAATCGAACCCAAGGAACAGTCATGAAGTCTGTGTTTACCTCTTTAACGTTGGCGCCCGCCGTACTTGCTGGCTACCTGCTCACCCCCCTGGCCATGGCAGCGGAGGATGATGCCGCCCTCGACACGGTGATCGTCACCGGCTCGCGGGGCAGCGAAGTGCGTACCGTCACCAGCAGCCCGGCACCGATCGACGTTATCGACAGCAAGCAACTGGAGCAAACCGGCGAGTCCAGCCTGCGCGGTGCCCTGCAGAAAACGCTGCCATCGTTTTCCCAGCGCCCTTCCGGCTCGTCCAATGACAGCATCGCCCGGCCCTATAGCTTGCGCGGGCTTAACGGCTCCAACGTACTGGTGCTGGTCAACGGCAAGCGCCGCCACAACAGCGCAGTGATCAACCTCGACTCCACCGCCGCCTACGGGACCAACCCGGTGGACCTGGACATGATCCCCATCAGTGCCATCGACCACGTCGAAGTACTGCGCGACGGCGCCTCGGCGCAGTACGGCTCCGACGCCATCGCCGGGGTGATCAACATCATCCTCAAGCAGCGCGACAACGGCGGATCGGCCAGCACCCAGTACGGCCAATACTATGAGGACGGCGACGGCGGTAACCTGCGCCAAACCCTCAACCAGGGCCTGGCCCTGGGCGACAACGGCGGCTTCTTCAACTATGCGCTGGACGCCAAGTCGGTCCAGACCGCCACCCGCTCACGCGCCGCCACCGGCAACCTGTATTTCGCCGGCGACCCCCGCAACGACACCGCCGACCGCGAAGTGCAAAAAAACGGCCTGCCCAAGATCAAGGCCATCAACCTGTCGTATAACGCCGAACTGCCGGTGAGCGACGCGCTGACCCTGTATTCCTTCTCGACCTTCAGCAAGCGTGATGCCCGCGGCGGTCAAAACTACCGCCGGCCCAATTCCACCAACATCATCCCCGAGATCTACCCGGACGGCACCGCCCCCTTCTACACCCTGGAAGAAACCGACTACCAGGCAGCCGCCGGTGGCAAGGGTGAGTTCGCCGAATGGCACTGGGACCTGAGCTCCACCTTCGGCCGCGACAAAGGCCAAGCCGGTGCCGACGAAACCCTCAACGCCTCGCTCGGCCCGACCAGCCCGACCCGCTTCGACACCTATACCAATACCTTCGACCAGTGGACCAACAACCTCGACCTGACCCGCGCCTTCGAGGTTGGCCTGGCCAAGCCCTTGCAGGTTTCCTGGGGCCTGGAACACCGCCACGAACGTTACAAGACCGAGTCCGACGACCCGCTCTCGTACATCAACGGCGGCTACTTCTACCCCAGCGGCCCCTTGGCCGGCCAACCGGCAGCGGTGGGCGCCCAAGGCGCAATTACCCTGACCCCGGAGGATGAAGGCCAACTCAGCCGCAACAGCTACGCCAGCTACCTCGACCTGGGCCTGAACCCGACGGAAAAACTCTGGCTCGGCGTGGCCGCGCGCTTCGAAAAATACGATGACAGCAGCGGCAATACCCGCAGCGGCAAGTTCTCCGCACGTTACGACTTCACGCCAACCTTTGCCCTGCGCGGCACCCTCAGCAACGGCTTTCGCGCCCCGTCGCTGTCGCAGTCGGTCTACGCCCAGACCGCCAACCAGTACACCACCGTCGACGGTGTGGCGCAGTTCGTCGAAGCCAAGACCGTGCGGGTCGATTCGCCGTTGGCCAAAGCCCTGGGCGCCGAAGACCTCAGCCCGGAAAAGTCACGCAACATCAGCCTCGGCCTGACCTGGCAACCCTTGCCGCAGGCCAGCGTGACTCTGGATGCCTACCAGATCGAAATCCGCGACCGCATTGCCTTGACGGGCTTCCTTTATGGCAATGGCGTCGATCAGCAACTGGTCGCCAACGGCTACAAGCCAGGCTACCGCGTCAAGTACTTCACCAACGCAGCTGACACCACCACCCGTGGCGTCGACCTGGTGGCCGACTACCGCGTCGACTATGGGCGCTTTGGCCGGGTCAAGTACGGCCTGGGGGTCAACTACAACAAGACCATCATCGACGACATCAAGCAGACCCCGGCATCGCTGCGCGCCGCAGGCAACAACCTCGAACTGTTCGACCGCGTCGCCCAGGGTTACCTGACCGTGGCCAACCCCAAGACCAAGCTGATGCTCAGCGCCAACTGGCAGATCGAGCGCTTCACCATCAACGCCGGCCTGACCCGCTACGACAAAGTCATCGCCCGCGACGCCAACCCCGATTATGACGTGACCTACGGCGCCAAGTGGCTGACCGACCTGGAAGTCGCCTACGCGCTGACCGACCACTTCGATGTCGCCGTGGGTGCCAACAACCTGTTCGACGTACGTGCCGACAACAATGGCTACCCAGCCGGCGATACCAATGGCTTCCCCAAGTTCGGTGCCATTTCGCCGTTCGACCCTTACGGTGGCTTCTGGTACACGCGCATCGCCTACAACTTCTGACCCCACCCACACAGCGCCCGCCGTGTGTGGCGGGCGCCAGGAGAAGCACCATGAGCCACGGCCCGTTCATACTCGGCGCCTTCATCCCCGGCACCCTCAGCGGCAGCGCCTGGCGCTTGCCGGAGGCACCGCGCGATACCTTCAAGAGCCTGGAGCATTACCAATACATTGCCCGCAAGCTGGAAGCCGGGCGGTTTCACGCGCTTTTTTTCAACGACACGCTCGACGTCAAACTCGACCTGGCCCTGCAGCGTGGCCCCAACAGCGTGCGTTGGGACCCCTTGATCCTTGCCCCGGCGCTGGCCGCCAGCACCCGCCATATCGGCCTCATCGCCACGGCCAGCAGTACTTATAACGAGCCCTACAACATCGCCCGCAAATTCGCTGCACTGGACCACCTGAGCGGAGGCCGGGCTGGCTGGAACCTGGTGACGTCGCTGGGCGGCGGCGAAAACTTCAACCGCCAGGAGCACGTCGAGCACGATGACCGCTACGCCCGTGCTGAAGAGTTCTACGACGTGGTCAGTGGCCTATGGGACAGCTGGGCCGACGATGCCTTTGTCCAGGACAAGGCCAGTGGCACCTGGCTGGACATCGACAAACTGCATGTGCTCGAACATCAAGGCGAACACTTCCAGGTGCGCGGGCCGCTCAACGTGGCGCGATCGCCGCAAGGTCACCCGGTGGTCGCCCAGGCCGGCGCCTCAGCGGCCGGCAAGCGGCTGGCAGCGCGGGTTGGCGAATTGATCTTCACCGCCCAGCACACCATCGCCCAAGGCCAGGCGTTCTACCAGGAGACCAAGCAGGCCGCCGCCGGTTTCGGGCGCCGTGCCGATGCACTGAAAGTGTTGCCCGGCGTCTCGCCGGTAGTGGGCAAGACACTGGCTGAAGCCCAGGCCAAGTACGACCGCCAGCAAGCGCTCTTGGAACCCAAGGCTTTCCTCAGTTCCATCTCGCGCTTCGCCAGCCTCGGCTACGACCTCTCGGAGTTGCCCTTCGACGAAGCAGTGCCCCTGCCCCCAGAGACCTTCACCACCAACACCCACCAGAGCCGGCAAAAGCTGGTGTTCGACCTGATCCGCCGTGAGCGGCCGACCGTGCGGCAGCTGTTCAACCAACTCACCTCCGGCGGCCATCGCATCCTGATCGGCACCCCGCAGAGCATCGCCGATGACCTGCAGGCCTGGTACGAAGCCGGCGCCGCCGATGGCTTCAACATCATGTTCAGCGGCCTGCACTCAGCCATCGATGACTTCGTAGATGGCGTGGTGCCAGAGCTGCAACGCCGCGGCCTGTTCCAGCGCGAGTACGCCGGCACCACCCTGCGGCAAAATCTAGGCCTGCCTTACCGCGCCAACCGCTTCTTTTAAGGAGAGCCCATGTTCCGACCCCTGGCGACACTGAGCCTGGCCATCGCCCTGAGCCTGGCCGGCTGCGATGGTAAAAGCGCGCAGCAGGCCAACCTGGGCGCCCCGGCGCAGCCGCAGCATGGCGGCGTGCTGCGGGTGGCGTTCGACGGCGACCCCAACTGCATCGACCCGCAACAGGCGGGCAACAACACCGCCCTCAACGTTGGCCGGCAAATGGTGGACTCGCTGACCGACCAAGACCCGCAGACTGCCGAGATCGTGCCCTGGCTGGCCGAGCGCTGGGAAGTCAGCGACGACTCGCGCCAGTTCACCTTTCACCTGCGTGAAGGGGTGACCTTCAGCGACGGCAGCGCGCTGGACGCCGCAGCGGTCAAGGCCAACTTCGAGGCCATCGTCGCCCTCGGTGCCCAGGCACAACTGGCCAGTACTTACCTGGCTGGCCTTGAAACCGTCGAAGTCATTGGGCCGCTGAGCGTGCGCATCCGCTTCAAACAGGCCAACGCGCAGTTCCTTCAGGCAACCTCGACCATGAGCCTTGGGCTACTGGCACCCAGTACCCTGGCACGTAGCGCCGAACAACGCTGCCAGGGCGCCTTGGTGGGCTCCGGGCCATTCAACGTAAAAAGCTTCGAGCACAACCGCCTGGTGCGCATCGAAGCCCGCGCCGATTACGCCTGGCCGTCTTCGCTGGCCGTGCACAAGGGCCGTGCCTGGCTGGAGGCTATCGAGTTTCACATCCTGCCCGAGTCCGGTGTGCGCCTGGGCAGCCTGCTGTCCGGGCAAATCGACGTGAACACCAGCGTGCCGGTACAGGACGAAGCGGTGCTGCAGGCCCAGGGCATTGCGTCCATCGCGCGGTCTAACCCAGGCATCGTCTTCAACCTGACGCCCAACGAGTCCCGCCCGCCGCTGGACGATGCCAAGGTGCGTCAGGCACTGAACAAGGCGATCGACCGCAGCCAGTTCAAGGGCGTGATTTCCCGCTACCAGAAACCAGCAAATTCCGTGCTCGCCAGTAGCACGCCCTACTACCAGGACCTAAGCGCGGTGCTCGCCTATGACCCACAAGGTGCCGGCCAACTGCTGGACAGCGCTGGCTGGCACAAGGGCGCCGACGGTTGGCGGCAGCGTGATGGCAAGCGCTTGAGCTTTGCCCTCGACTACTGGCAGGCCAGCACACCGGTGCTGGAACTGGTACAGCAGCAACTGCGCCAGGCCGGCATCGAGCTGCGCCTGAACAAGTCCACCATCGGCCAAGTCAGCCTGCTGCAGACATCGCTGAACTACGAACTGTGGTTCTTCAACCTGACCCGCGCCGACCCGGACGTGCTGCGCACGGTGTTCCTCGCCAGCGGGCGCAACGTCAACGTGCGAGGCCCGCTGGCACTGGACCAGACCCTGATCGATTCGGCCGCCAGCCTCGATGTGCAAACGCGCGGAGCGTTGATCCACCAGGCCAGCCGCGAGCTGCTCGAGCAGGGCCACGTGATCCCGCTGGTCGAGGCCGCTACGGTCACGGCGTTCCGCGATGCGGTGCGCGGCCTGCATTACGAGGCCTCGACCCGCTTGCAGTTCTACGACACCTGGCTGGCACAACCGGGGAGTCACTGACCGATGAACGCCCTGAACCATCACCCCGCGCACCTGTGGCGCCTGGCCCAGTCACTGCTGGTGCTGTGGGCAGCGTTTAGCCTGTCGTTTGCCATCCTTTATGGGTTGCCCGGTGACCCGATAGCGATCCTGCTGGCGCAAAGTGGCGAACCGGGCTCGGCAGACCCGGTCAAGGTCGCTGAACTGCGCGCTCGCTATCACCTCGACGGCAGCCTCTGGCAGCAGTACACCGGTGCCCTGTGGCGGTTGCTGCAGCTAGACCTGGGTACTTCGCTGCAGACCGGCAAGCCCGTCACCGCAGCACTTGCAGCGGCATTGCCGGCCACCCTGGCGTTGGCCTTCACGGCGCTTGGCCTGGCGCTGCCACTGGGCATCTGCCTAGCGCTCGCGGCCCATCGCGTACGCCAGCGACCGTTGCAGAGCGTGCTGCACAATGCCCCTGCCGTGGTGGTGTCGCTGCCGACCTTCTGGGTCGGGCTGGTGCTGCTGCAACTGTTTTCCTTTCAACTGCACTGGTTGCCGGCCATGGGTGGGCAAGGCCTGGCCAGCCTGGTTCTGCCGGCCGTGACTTTGGCCCTGCCGTGCGCGGCGATGATCGCCCAGGTGCTTGGCCGCTCGATCGCCACGGTCAGCCAACAGCCCTTTGTGCAGGCCCTGCGCAGCAAGGGTGTAGGGCCATGGCGGCTGCTTTACGGGCATATTCTGCACAACGCAGCGATCCCCTTGCTGAGCCTGGCCGGCACCCTGCTGGGCAACCTGCTGGCCGGCGCGGTGGTGACCGAAACCGTGTTCTCCCGTGATGGCATCGGGCGCTTGGCCCAAGGTGCTGTTGCCAGCCAGGACATCGCCGTGGTCCAGGGCGTAGTACTGCTGGCCGCCGCGTTGTACGTGCTGACCAACTTGCTGACCGACCTGGCCTACCCGTTGCTCGACCCCCGTATCCGCCAAGGAAGCCGCCCATGATCCTGCAACTTGCCTACCGCCTGGCACGCCCGGTGCGCTGGCCCAGCCTGCCACTGACGCTGAGCGTGGCCTTGTTCATCGTGGTGTTGGGCTGGGCCTTCTGGCCGAACCTGTTCAGCAGTGCGGACCCGCTGCTGGCTGACCCGAGCCAGGCCCTGCAAGCCCCCTCCGCCGACCACTGGTTCGGCACGGACCACCTGGGCCGCGACCTGTATGCGCGTTGTGTGCATGGCGCGGCACTGTCGCTGCAGGCCACCAGCATCGCGGTACTGATCGCCCTGGTCGCCGGCAGCCTGCTGGGGGGCATTGCTGGCTGGTTCGGTGGCGTCGCCGACCGGCTGCTGGCGATGGGGGTGGAAGTCCTGATGGCGATTCCTGCCTTGTTGTTGGCGATGGCCATCGTCACCGCCCTGGGTTTCGGCACGCTGGAAATCGCCCTGGCCGTGGGGCTTTCCTCGGTGGCGATGTTCGCCCGCCTGGCCCGTGGCGAAGTCTTGCGCTGGCGCCGCCGCAGCTTTGTCGAAGCGGCGCAGGTGGCCGGGGTTGGCAGTTGGACCAACCTTTGCCGCCACGTGCTGCCACATGCCGCAGGGCCGTTGCTGGCCCTGGCTGCACTGGAATTCGCCAGCGCCGTGCTGGCCGTCTCGGCGCTGAGCTTTCTGGGCTTCGGCGCGCCGCCGCCCCAGCCGGAATGGGGCTTGCTGATCGCCGAGGGGCGCAACTACATGGTCGTCGCCTGGTGGTACACCACCTTGCCTGGCCTGGTGGTGGCTGCGGTGGTTCTGGCCACTCAACAACTGTCGCGCAGCCTGCAACAACTTGAGGGAGCAGCGTGATGAGTTCACCACTGGTTCGTATCCGCCAGTTCCGCGTCGACTACCCCGGCAGCCAACAACCCGCCGTACAGGCGCTGGACCTGGAGATTGGCGCGGGCGAAATCGTCTGCCTGGTCGGCGAGTCCGGCTCAGGCAAGTCCACTACCGCGGCCGCCCTGGCGGGTCTGTTGCCGGTTACAGCACGGCAAAACGGCCAACTGTGGCTACAGGGCCAGGCACTCGACACCTTCAATGAGCGCGACTGGCAAACCCGCCGTGGCCGGCTGGTCGGCTTCGTACCACAAGACCCAGGCACGTCGCTGGACCCAGTCAAGACCATCTGCGCGCAGGTGATCGAAGCCATGACCGTGCATGGCGTAGCGCACAGTGAAGCCCATGCCAAGGCGCTGGTCTTGTTGCAGCAAGTTGGCCTCAAGGCACCTGAGCAACTGCTGCGGTGCTACCCCCATCAGTTGTCGGGCGGTATGTGCCAGCGGGTATTGATCGCCATCGCCCTGGCCAATGACCCGCCGCTGCTGATCGCTGACGAGCCCACCAGTGCCCTCGACGTGAGTGTCCAGCGGCAGATCCTCGACCGTTTGCAGCATTTGGTGCGCGCGCGCGGCAGCAGCCTGTTGCTGATCACCCATGATTTGGCGGTGGCGCTGGACCGGGCCGACCGTATTCTGGTCATGCGCCACGGCCAACTGCTCGAAAGCGGCACGCCCGAACACCTGTGGCATACCCCCAGCCACCCCTACACCCGCCAGTTGCTCAATGCCTCACCCTTGGCACGGTTGCAGCAGCGTCGTACCCGCCCGGCCGATCACGCTGCGGCGCCCTTGCTGCAGGTCACTGGGCTGCAGCGGCGCTTCAACCGCCAGGGGCCGGCGGCGGTGGCGGATGTCAGTTTCAGCTTGCCTCGTGGCAGCACTACCAGCCTGGTTGGCGAGTCGGGCTCTGGCAAGTCGACCACGGCGCGCATCATCCTGGCCCTGGAGCAGGCCGACGCAGGCAGCGTGTTGTTTGATGGCGAGCAGGTGCTTGGCGCAGGGCGCAAGCAGTTGCAGGCCTATCGGCGCCGGGTGCAGTTGGTCTACCAGAACCCTTGGGCTGCACTCGACCCGCGGCACAACCTGCTGGACATCATCAGTGAGCCGCTGCGCGCCTTCGCCATCGGTAACCGGCGCGATGATCGCCAGCGGGTGGTCGAGCTGCTGGAGCGTGTCGGGCTACCTGCCGACTTGCTGCAGCGGCGCCCTGGCCAGTTGTCCGGTGGGCAACGGCAACGGGTCGCCATCGCCCGTGCGCTGGCCGCCGAGCCGGAACTGTTGGTACTGGATGAGCCGCTGTCGGCGCTGGACGCACCGGTGCAGGCGCAAGTGCTGGAGTTGTTGCAGAGCTTGCAACGCGACCTGGGTCTGACCTACCTGTTCGTGTCCCACGACCTCGCCACGGTACGCGGCATCAGCGACCAGGTGCTGGTGATGAGCCAAGGCACGCTGGTGGACCAAGGGCCTACCGAGCAGGTATTCGAGCAACCAGCGAGTGAGTACACACGCCGCTTGCTGGCGGATATGCCAGGGTGGCGAGGCCTGCAGCCGGCCCCACTAGCCCTGCCTTCCCGTCAAGCGCGATCCGGGTAGGAGCAGCCTTGTGCTGCGAAGAGGCCGGTGAAAAAACCATTAATCTTCGCTGCTGCCACTGGCCTCTTCGCAGCGCAAGGCTGCTCCTACCTGGAATTTCCAATGATCAACGAGGACCATTGATCCCTACTTCGCGCCATCCAGCCCCATCTGCCAGAAATCGGCCTCCAGGCTCGACGCCTGGCCAAAAATCCCTGCCAGCTCCACGAACCGTTGCTCGGTCATGCTCCGCGCGGCCAGTTCATCCAGGTGCTTGCGGGCATTGGCCGCCACCTGCTGATACCCTTCCCCGGCATACTCAGCGATCCACTCACGGTAAGGGTGATCGCTCAGGTCACCAATCCGTTCAGCCAACGTCCGGCCAATTTCCGCATAGCCGATCACACAGGGCGCCAACGCCACATGCAGCTCCAGCAGATCGCCTGCGGCGCCGCAGTCAAGCACATAGCGGGTATACGCCACCGTGGCCTGGTGCTCGGGTGCGGCCTGGATATCAGCCTGGGTCAGCCCCCAACGCGCGCACAGGCGCAGGTGCAGTTCGGTTTCGTCAAGAATCGCCGCGAGGCCCGCCTGGGCGGCGCGGATGTCGGCCGGCAGGCGGCTCTTGTAAGCGGCCAGGGCCCAGGCGCGGGCGAACTGGATCAGGAACAGGTAGTCCTGCACCAAGTACGTCCGGAACGCCGCCTCGCTCAGCGTGCCTTCGCCCATCTGCTGCACGAAATCATGCTCGACATAGCGGTGCCACTCGCCCGTGGTAGCGGCCTTGAGGCGATCGAAAATATCCATGCTCACGCCTCCCCCTCGTAGACCGCATCGAAGAAGGCCAGCTCCAAGGCCACGGTACGCAGGTAGAAATCGGTGCTCAGCTCGGCTTCCTGCGGCCCGACGCGGTCCAGTTCGGCCTGCAGGAAGGCAACGAACGCTTGGAACGCCGGGTTGTCGTGCAAGGTGATCCATTCGGCATGCACGAAGTGTTCAGGCAAGGGTTTCGGCGCCTTGAGTGCCCAGTCCAGGTACAACCCTTCGGCGACATTCAATACTGCCAACGCGGCGGCGTACGAGCGGGTGGCGGCCGCTTCACGCATAATCGCCTTGAAGCCTGCGGTAGGCGCAGTGTCTGCGGCCTCTACGCGTTGCGCCGGGCTGACGTCCAGCGCCTCGAAGGCACGCAGGAAATAGGTGTTCTCATCGCTGGAGATCATCCCGGCGAACTGGCCGAAGCGCAGGCGTGCCTCGAAGGTGTCCGCGGTGGCGATCGCAGCGCCGAGCAGGGTCAGGAAGCTGTCGAGAAAGCGGTGGTCCTGCACCAGGTAGCGGACCATGATCGGGTCCGGCAGGCTGCCGTCGCACAGTTGGCTAACGAAGCGGTGCCCGACGGCCGCCGACCAGGTCGGCTCGCTCTGACGGCGCAGGGTTTGCGTGAAGCGTTCGGTCATGATGCTGTCCTCTGCAGGGGGTGACAGCGAGACCGATGAAGCTGGCATGGACTGGCCTCGCAGTGAGGCCGGCAAAAAGGCAGGTTTCAAGTCCCATCCCTTCGCCGGCATGATCCGGATCAGGTTCGAAGGGTCACCGCGCTGCAACGCTCAGCGGTTTCTCAGCCCGTTGCCGGGCTCCCCTTGGTGGCCCACAGGTATACAGCAGGTAGGAAGGTGCTGTCACGCCCCAAACACTGGGCCTTGGGTGACCCGCTTCTGGGTGCCTGTCCCCAGCCCTGGCACGCCATTATTTAGCGCGATTCAGGTTTTTAAAGGATTTGTTTAACAAAGCATTACCGAAACATCTGTTGGCACAGCCGTTGCTCAGGCCCCTTAACCAGGCAAAACGCCATTGATGGCCCCAAGCCATAACGCCGCGAGCGAGGCACCAGGCAATGAAAACACCTGCCGTGAGTCACCCAACCGGGCACACATTCAAACTGTCTGCCGTCACCGTGCTGATGCTCAGCCTTGGGCTGAACCCGGCAATCGCGTCTTCCCTCGATGACGTCGGCCAGCCCCCGCCGACCGACCCCTCGGCCTATACCGACCAGCCGGACGACCCAAACCCGGCGTTGCTCAATCTGTACACCTTGCCGGAAGCCAACGAAGGCTCGTTGGAGCTCACCGATGGCGTCCATGGCGACCGCTCTACCGTGCGCCAGGACAACGTACTGCCGCCCGCGTTGCAAACCTCTGATAAATACCCCACCAACGGCAAGCCCAGCCCGCTGTTCGGTGCGCAGCCCTTTACTCAACAACTGCTGCTGTTCGAAGAATTCGGCCCGGAAAAGCTCGACCCCAGCATCCCGGCACCTGACCTGACCTTCCCCGTACCAACCCTAGGCGCGGCCCCCGCACAAGACCCCAATGTGGTCGCCCGCAGCGGCCCCAGTGGCACGGCTCTAGAAGCCTTCCTCAAGCAACCGGGCCTGTACCCCTTCCCTACCCAGTTCTCCAACGTGCTCGATCGCAACCCGTGGAAAGCGCAGATCGAGATGTTCCTCAACCGCCACCCGGTCGGCTCGCCGGCTGAAGGCCGCCCACCAGGAAAGGGCTGGTCCCATCAGCGTTGGAACGAGTTCTACCCTCAGGCTGCGTTCAAGACCGCCCAAGCTGGCGCACGCATCAACCTCGGGCTGCGTGACCGCAAGCAAATGCACAACTATGCGGTCGGTGAATTCGCGCCAGGCGGGCTGTACTACCAGACCTCGGACATCCCCACCACGTTGGGCACCACCAAGGGCATCGACACCCGCTTCCACCCAAGTTTCCCTCTGCAAAACCACAAATCACTGTGGACCTTCGACGGCACCTTCCCGCCCAAGCTGCTGATGGTCCGCTATGGCCAGCCGATCTTGATGCGCCATTACAACGCCTTGCCGATCGACCCGTCGGCCAACGGCGGCTTTGGCCTGCACACCATCTCGACCCACGAGCACAACGGCCACTCCCCGGCCGAGAGCGATGGCTTTGCCAACGCCTACTTCTTCCCCGGCCAGTACTACGACTACCGGTGGCCAGTGCAATTGGCCGGTTACGACACCATCAACACCCGCGCCCAGGACCCGCGCGCGGCGTTCCCCTGCGCACCGGGCGAAACGCTGTACGTCAACGACGCCTCGCCGGGCCTTAAGACCTGCGAAAACGGCAGCATCAAGATTCGTGGCGACTGGCGCGAAACCATGAGTACCCACTGGTTCCACGACCACATGATGGATTTCACGGCGCAGAACGTCTACAAAGGCAACGCCGTGATGATGAACTACTACAGCGCCCTGGACCGCGGCAACGAGGCCCTGCAGGATGGCGTCAACCTGCGCTTCCCCAGTGGTTCGGCCATGCCGTGGGGCAACCGCGACTACGACGTCAACCTGGTGATTGCCGACAAAGCCTGGGATGCCAATGGCCAATTGTGGTTCAACCCGTTCAATACCGACGGCTTCCTCGGCGACCAGATCCTGGTCAACTGGCAGTACCAGCCCAAGCTGAAAGTACGGGCGCGTAGCTACCGCTTCCGCATCCTCAATGGCTCGGTGTCGCGCTACTTCAAATTTGCCGTGGTGCGTGAAATCGCCGGCAGCAGTGGCGAATTCAAAGGCCCATCCGGCTCCAACGTGTCGTATGCCCGCGTGCCGTTCCACATGATCGCCAACGACGGCAATATCATGGAACATGCCGTGCCATTCGACGGCACCCTGGACCTCAACGGCGACGGTGACCTCAAGGACAACAACGGCATTATGCCGCTGCAAGGCATCGCCGAGCGTTACGACATCATCATCAACTTCGCCAAGAACGGCATCAAGGCAGGCGACAAGCTGTACTTCGTCAACCTGATGGAGCACCAGACCGGCAAGGGCCCGAACCAGGCCATTTCCCTGGCCGATGTGCTGTCGGAGAAATACAAGGCGGTCATCAAGCAGACCAGCAAGGGCCCGCAGTGGGACAAAGGCGACCCGGTGGTGGGCAAGTTCATGCAACTGCTGGTGCAGCCTTACAGCGGCCAGGACCTGAGCATGGACCCAGTCGCTTATGAACCGGCCAAGCCGGGCAAGGCCGCAGGCCTGAAGATGATCCCGCTGACCCTCGACCGCAACGCCGTGGCCGACCAGGCCAAGCTCAAGGATGCCCGCCACCGCGAGTTCATCTTTGGCCGCTCCGACGGCACCGACACCACGCCCTGGACCATCAAGACCGATGGCGGCTTCGGCTACAGCATGGACCCACGGCGCATCAACGCAGCGCCGCAACTGGCCAGCGAAGCCACCCCTGGCGGCTTCAGCGGCGACGGCACGCTGGAAGTGTGGAAGATCAAGAATGGCGGCAATGGCTGGAGCCACCCGGTGCATGTGCACTTCGAGGAAGGCATCGTGCTCAGCCGCGACGGCAAGGCACCGCCAGAGTGGGAAAAGTGGGCGCGTAAGGACGTCTACCGCATCGGGCCGGATGCCGACTCGTCGGAAGAAGTGGAAATGGCCATCCGCTTCCGCGAGTTTGCCGGTACCTACATGGAGCACTGCCACAACACCCAGCACGAGGACTCGTCGATGCTGCTGCGCTGGGACCTGGAGCACCCTGGCCAGTTCCAGGTGATGCCTACCCCGTTGCCGGGTTGGGACGGTGTGGAATATGTCGCTTCTGTAGGTCTGCCGACCTTCCGCACGTCTGGCCACAATGATAACGACGATACCAACAAGCCACCGGTTGCGGTCAACGACAGTGCTGCCACCACGGCCGGCAAGGCGATCACGCTCAATGTGCTGGCCAACGACACCGACCCCGAGCGCAACCTGCCCTTGACCGTCACTGGCCTCAGCCAGCCGGATTCGGGCATGGGTACCACCAGCACCGACGGCACCACGGTGACCTACACCCCACCGGCCACCGTCGCCACACCGTTCACCGCCAGCTTCAACTACTCGGCGCGCGACGCCAAGGGTGCCGAGTCGGTCGCCCCGGCGGCGGTCAGCATCGCGGTGAGCCCGGCAGTACCGGTCGACAACATCCAGGTCAGCAGTGCCTCGGTGCAAGTGCGCAGCGGCAACCGCTACACCTGGGAGCTGGCGGGCACCACCTCGGTAGCTACCGGCAATGCCATCAACGTGACGGTGGCCACCGCCAGCGGCCCGTTGAACCTGGGTGCTGCCACGCTGACTGCGGCCACCACGGGTGCCCGTTGGCGGTTGTCGGCTACTACCACCGGCAACGGGCCAGCAACACCGGCGACAGCGACTGTGACGTCGACGCTGGGGCAAAGCGTGACAGCGCCAATCAGCATCAAGTAAGCAAAGCAGGTGTAGGAGCAGCCTTGCGCTGCGAAGAGGCCAGTGACAACACAATGCAATTTCGGTGCTTCTACTGGCCTCTTCGCAGCACAAGGCTGCTCCTACGACGGTTTGTGTAGGATCTTTTACGGAGGACGACTTCATGACTGGCTCATGGCGTGTTCTGCTCGTGCTGTCGCTGTTCGCTGCCAGCATCCCGTTCTGGCCCGTGCAACCCCGGCAAGCCGCACCCCAAGAAACCGCCACCCCCTGGGGCGCCGACTACTTCCCCAATACCCCCCTGCTGACCCAGGACGGTGAAAAAGTGCACTTCTTCGATGACCTGATCAAAGACAAGGTCGTCGCCATCAACTTCATCTTCACCGGCTGCTCCGACTCCTGCCCGGTGGAAACCGCGCGCCTGCGCCAGGTGCAAAAAATCCTCGGCGACCGGGTCGGCAAGGACATATTCCTCTACTCCATCAGCATCGACCCCTACAACGACACGCCGGCCACCCTCAAACGTTACGCCGAAAAATTCGCCATCGGCCCTGGCTGGACCTTGCTCACCGGCGAGCCTGCCGACATCGAGCAATTGCGCAGAAGCCTGGGCCTGTACATAGAAGGCCTGGAAAACGGCCGCTCCAAAGACCACAACCTGAGCCTGATCATCGGCAACCAGGCCACCGGCCGCTGGATGAAAGCCTCGCCCTTCGAGAGCCCCTACATCCTCGCCGACCGCCTGGGCAACAGCTTGCACAACTGGAAGCAAGCCAGTGCCATGGCCAACGACTACGCCCACGCGCCTGAAGTTCGCTCGCCCAGCAGCGGCGAGCAGATCTTCCGCACCCGCTGCTCTTCCTGCCATACCCTGGGCGACGCCGAGCCCGGCGTGAAACGGGGCATCGGCCCAGACCTGCTAGGCGTGACCCGGCAACGCGATGCCCGCTGGCTGAGCCGCTGGCTGAAAGAGCCAGATCAGATGCTTGCGCAAAAAGACCCGCTGGCGATGCTGCTGTACGAGCAATACAACCGCCTGGCAATGCCCAACATGCGCCTGGGCGATGCCGAGGTCGCTGCGCTGATGACCTACATCGAAGAAGAAACCACACGCTTGCAGACGCCGTTGGCGGACACGGCAAAACCTTAGAGGCACTTAGCCACCAGTCATCGACCTGTCATCATACTGTCGTATGTTTTGAGCATCACCCAGGGTCGGGATTATCAGTCGTGATTCGCCGTTCGCTCTCTTCCGCCAGCCTCCTGCGCCTGTTGATCCTGATGCTGTGTGCCGCCACCCTGGCATTTCTCTGGGGGCTGCACTTCTCCCAGAAAGCCGCTGCGCGCCAGGATGCAGTGTCGGCCAAGGCGGCCGAGCACCTGAACCTGGCCAGCATCGTCGCGCAAAGCCTACGCCAATTGGTCGACCGTGCCCAGGCCGTGGGCCGCGTCACCCAAGGCGACCTGAAGGCCCCGCGCCAGGGCAACGCCAACCTGGCCCGGTTGCTGGCCGAAGACCCGTTGTTCAAACGCATGAGCCTGTACGACCGACACGGCCGGCTCGTGTCGGCCAGCCATGCCGACGACGCCACAACGCTGCCTGAAGACTGGCTGCGGCAGTTGCAATTGCACGTTGCCCGCTACGGCTTCAAACCCTTCATGCCCAGTATCGAGGTGCAAAGCCCGCTTAGCGCCCTGCCCAACTGGCGTCTGCCGTTCATATTGCCGCTGACCGACCTGCCCGGCCGCGAAATCGACAACATCCTGGTGGTGCAGCTGGATATCGGTTACCTGGCGGTGCTGTTCCAGCACATCGACCTGGGCAGCACCGGCCTGATGCGCCTGCTGCAGGACGATGGCCACGAACGCCTGCGCATCGACTCCAGCGGGGTGATCGTGGCCGCCGACAGCCTGGAGCCTGATTTACCGCAGGCCGGGCCCGACGCGGGCGCGTTCACGCAGTATTCACCCGGCGGCCCCTACCAGAGCCTGTACCGGCGCGAGGCCGAGCGAGGCTTTAGCGTGGTGGTCAGCCAACGCTACGAAGAAATCCTGGCGCCGACGGCCTTGGCCTACTCACGGCAGTTCTGGCTGAACCTGAGCATGACCCTGATGATTCTGGCCAGCCTGGTGTGGACGTTGCGCCTGCTGCGCAAGCGCCAGGAAGCGTTCAGCGCCCTGGAGCACGCACAGCAGGTCAACCAGCAACTGATAGAGCGGCTTGAGGACGAACACCGGCGCAGCAGCCACGCCGCTGCCACTGACCACCTCAGCGGCCTGCACAACCGCCGCCAGTTCGTCGAAGTCGCTGGGCTTGCGCTGACCCAGCAACGGGGCAAACGCCGGTTGATGGCCATCCTGTTCATCGACATGGACCGTTTCAAGTCGATCAACGACTCACTCGGCCACAAGATCGGCGACCTGCTGCTGCAAGCCGTGGCCGGGCGCATTCAACGGTTGTTGGAGCCGGGCGACGAAGCCTCGCGTTTTGGTGGTGACGAGTTCGTGGTACTGCTGGCCGGTCAGCGCAGCGAAGAGCAGATCAACGCCTGGGTACGCGAGTTGGTGCAGAAACTCTCGACCACCTATGCGCTGGATGGCCAGGAGGTCAACACCAGCCCCAGCGTCGGCGTCAGCATTTGCCCACGCGATGGCCAGGACATCGACAGCCTGATCCGCTGCGCCGATGCCGCGATGTACTCGGCCAAGCAGGCCGGGCGTGCCCAGTACCGCTTCTTCGACCCCTCGCTGAACCTTGCCGATATCCATGCCTTCACCCTCGAGCAAGCCTTCGGCGCGGCGTTGGCCGAGCGCCAGTTCATCCTGCATTACCAACCGCAGATCCGCCTCGATACCCACCAGGTGCTGGGCTACGAGGCATTGGTGCGCTGGGACCACCCGGAATTCGGCCTGCTTTACCCGGACCGCTTCATCGGCCTGGCCGAGCGCAGTGGCTTTATCATCGAGCTTGGCTGGGAAGTGCTGCGCCTGGCTTGTGAGGCGCTCGCCCGTTGGCACGCGCAGGGCCGCGAAGCGCGCCTGGCGGTCAATGTTTCGGCGCTGCAGTTGCGCCAGGCAGGCTTCAGCACGCGGCTGCTGAACAAATTGCAAAGGTACGACATCGCCCCACACCGGTTGGAGCTGGAAATCACTGAAACCACCATCCTTGACCCCGAGGGCACGGCGGTCGAGCACCTGCAGCGCTTGCGCGAAGCGGGCCTGGGCATCAGCCTGGACGATTTCGGGCGCGGCTATGCAGGGTTCGCGCACCTGCACTCGCTGCCGTTGAGCAAGCTGAAAATCGACCGTTCGTTGATTGCGCCGTTGTCCAACAGCCATGACGACAGCCCGATTGTCTCCTCCACCATCATCCTGGCCAAGCGCCTCGGCCTAGAGGTGGTGGCCGAAGGTGTGGAGACCCGTGAGCAAGTGGTGTGCCTGAAACTCGCCGGTTGCGACATTGCCCAGGGCTACCACTTCAGCCGCCCGCTGTCGCCGGCACAACTGCTCGATTACCCACCCTTCAACGGCATCGATGAAAAGGTAGGTGTCTACTAAAGAGGGATGGATGCCAGGACAGGCAGGCCGATTCGGTTTATCGTGTCACCACTGAATACCGGCTACCGCACCATGACCGACATCGAGCGCTACGTCCGCGCCGCCACCCGTGACAACACGCGGCGCAGCTACCAGGCTGCCATCGACCATTTCGAGACCCAATGGGGTGGTTTCCTGCCGGCCACCGCCGAGGGCGTGGCCCGTTACCTGGCCGACCACGCCGAGCAGCACGCGGTGAGCACCCTGCGTCAGCGCCTCGCGGCCCTCAGCCAATGGCACATCAGCCAGGGCTTCCCCGACCCGACCAAGGCGCCGCTGGTGCGCCAGGTACTGCGCGGTATTCGCACCCTGCACCCGACACCGCCAAAACAGGCTGCACCGCTGTTGCTGCAACACCTGCAAACCGCCGTGCAATGCTTCGAGGACGAAGCCCGCCAGGCACGCGAATGCCACGACTTGACCACCCTGCGCCGAGCGCGTCGCGACACGGCGCTGCTGTTGCTGGGGTTTTGGCGAGGGTTTCGGGGGGACGAGCTGGCGCGCCTGCGCGTCGAGCATATCCAGGCTGAAGCCGGTGTCGGCATCACCTTGTTCCTGCCTCGCAGCAAGGGTGACCGCGAAGCGCTTGGCGTGCAGCACCGCACGCCGGCACTCAAGGCATTGTGCCCGGTCAGCGCCTACCTGCAGTGGATTGAAGTGGCCGGCATCGCCCATGGCCCGGTGTTTCGCAAGCTCGACCGCTGGGGCAACCTCAGCGACGCGGCGCTCAACAGCAACAGCCTGGTTGGGCTGCTCCGGCGCATGCTGGAGCGTGCCGGGGTACCGGCGGCGTTGTACACCGGTCACTCGCTGCGCCGTGGTTTCGCCACGTGGGCCACGGCCAATGGTTGGGAACTGAAGTCGTTGATGAGCTACGTGGGTTGGAAGGACGCCAAGTCAGCACTGCGCTACATCGACTCGGCGCAACGCTTTGGTGAGCTGGCCGTGTTACCGGCCAGCCAGGTGCACAACCTCATTCCTTGAAGGCGTGGCGCGCAATGCCGCCGATTTCCGGGCGAATTGCATAGAGGTCGCCGGCATCCGGGTAGTGCCGCAGTTCTACAGCGTTCATGCCAAACCGCGCGGTGGTGATATACAAGGTGGTCATCCCTTCACCGCCAAAGCAGCAACTGGTCGGGCGCGTCACCGGCATCACCACCTGGTCGGTCAGGTGGCCATGACGGTCGTAACGCAACAGGCAACTGCCATTGAACTGGCACACCCACAGCCCGCCTTCGCGGTCCAACGCAATGCCGTCCGGGCGCCCCAGCTCGGCGGGGGTTTCGGCAAACAGCGTAACCTCGGTCAAGCGGCCTTCGGGCAGGTACTCGGCGCGGTAGATGGCGCGGGCGACCGAGTCGACGAAGTAAACGCTGTGCCCGTCTTCCGACCAGGCCAGCCCGTTAGGCAGCGCCATACCATCGTGGATCACCTGGTCACTCAGTTCTGCGTCGAAACGGAACAAGGCGCCGGTCTTGCCACTTGGCGCTTCGTCCATCAGGCCGCTGACGAAACGGCCCTGGGGGTCGCAGGCGCCATCGTTGAAACGGTAGGTGGAACGCGGGTGAACCGGCACGGAGTATTGCCGCACCTTGCGCGCGTTCACGTCCAGAATGGCGACACTGGAATCCTCGGTGAAGATCAGGTTGCCCTGGTCGGTCAGGGCCAAGGCGCCAATGCGCGCTGCCGACTCGTACAGGCTCTCGACCTCGCCGTCCGGGTTCAGCCGATTGATGCGCCCATCGGTGATATCGACGAAGTACAGCGCGCCGCTGCGCGCGTCCCAAACCGGGCTCTCGCCCAGGTCGGCGCGGGTGTTGGCGACCTTGACCGGTACGTAGTGGCATTCCTTGATGCGGCTCCAGCGTTCGGCCACTTCCTTGAAGTTGCCCGCCTGTACCCGCGCCAGGTCGCGTGGGTAGCTGACGCCGCTGTTCTCGGTGAAACGGGTGGCGGTGAATTGCCCGTTGCTGGCACGCAGGATGTAGCCCGTGTCGCGGCACAGCGAGCTGGCCAGGTACAACAACCCTGGGGTGACCCATTCGGGCTTGAGCTCTTCCGGTGCCTGGGTCACGCCCCACATGCGGGTCTTGGCCACGGGCGAGATGGCATTGACCAGGATGCCGTGCTCCATCCCTTCCATGCTCAAGGCGTTCATGATGCCGACCTGGGCCATCTTGCCGGCTGAATAGGCGACCAGCCCCGGCTGCGAATAGCGCTGGTACATGGCGCGGTCTGAGGTGGTCAGCACCACACGCGGGGCTGCAGAGTGCTTGAGGTACTTCCAGGCATGCTTGGCCAGCCACACCGGGGCATGCACGCTGATGCCCAGCGCGCGCTGAAGAAAGGCTTCTTCCTGCGCTTCGATGCCCTGGTAATCGACCCAGCCAGCATTGTGAATGAGGATATCCAGGGCGCCAAACTGCTCGATGGCCAGCTCGATCAATTGTTGGCAGGCGCGTTCGTCTTCCAATTGCCCGGCATGGGCGATCGCGTTGTAGCCCTTGGCCTGCAGGGCCGCGAGTGCCTGGGCCAGGGCCGACGGGTCCTCGCCCTGGCCTGCCCGGTCAGTCCCCAGGTCGCTGATGACCACGCGGGCGCCTCGCTCGGCCAGTGCCATGGCGTAAGCCAGGCCCAGCCCTTGGGCAGCACCGGTGATGATCGCGACTTTGTTCTTGAATGGGTCTGTGATTGGCATTGCAGGGCACCTTCGATTCTCCTTTTTTACGATAACAATAAAAAAATCAATGACTTAATATTAAAAGCATGCAACTTTGATATCTCAGGGATATCACCGAGGCTTTGTCACTCGGTGGCCACGCACTATGATGGCCGCCTTGCAGGGGGGCGCCTGCCAGGCACCCCGGCAAGTCGATGAAGGAACAGAGAATGATCGAGACACGTTTGCTCAGGCAGTTCATCGCCGTAGCCGAAGAACTGCACTTCCACAAGGCCGCCATCCGCCTGCACATGGCGCAGCCGCCCCTGAGCCAAGCGATCAACCGCCTTGAAGAAAAGCTCGGCTTCAGCCTTTTTCTGCGCAACAAGCGCGGGGTCAAGCTGACTGCCGCTGGCATGGCCTTTCTGGAAACCGCGTACCGCACGCTCAAAGAGCTGGAGCAAGGCATCGAATACGCGCGCAATGTCTCGGAAGGCATCTGCGGCAAGCTGACCATCACGGCCATCTCCATCGCCTACTACGAGTCGCTGCTCACGACCTTGCGCAGGTTCCGCGAGGTCTACCCCAATGTACGCCTGACCATCCGCGAGATGCCCTCAGCCTCGCAGGCCAAGGCCTTGATGGCCGGCGAAGCCGACATCGGCTTCATGCGCAAGCTGCCGATGCCGCCCGATACCATCGAGTCGCGGCTGTTGCTCAACGAGCAGATCATCATGGCCCTGCCCGCCAACCACGCCAGGGCCCATCAGCCGCTGGTCGACCTGCGCGACTTTGCCGAAGAGGACTTCGTCTTCACCCCGCAAGCCCTGGGCAGTGGCTACCACAGCCAGTTGATCGCCCTGTGCGAATCGGCCGGTTTCTACCCCAAGGTGGTGCAGGAGGCGGCGCAGATCCACACCCTGATCGGCCTGGTCGCCTGTGGCTTCGGCGTGGCCCTGGTGCCGGAGTCGATCGCTTACTCGACGCTGCGTGAGCGCGTGCAATTCCGCCCGATCCGCCCGATCAAGGACCAGCCCACCCCAACCATGGGCCTGTACATGAACTGGAACATCCAGAACGCTTCGCCGGCCCTGGGCAGTTTCATCGCCATGCTCGACCAGGGCGCGCCGAAGCGCTTCAGCGACACCCTGCAGAACCCTCTGATCCTGTAGCCCTACACCGTCAACCGGTACTCACGTAGCCAGGTGTCCAGCGCCAGGGCCGTCTCCAGGTTGTTACGCCGCAGTTGCGAGTTGAAATAGCCCTCGGGCTGGCGCAACTCGGCGGCCAGCCGGCCGTGGTCGATGACCTGGAACACGGGCCGGTCTGGCGCCTTCAGCAACTGCCGAATGCGCTCGCGCAGAAAGCGCTCATAGGCCAGGTTCGCCGACGTTGGGTACGGGCTTTTGCGCCGTTGCAACACCGCAGGCGGAACCCGGTCGGCGCCGGCCTGCTTGAGCAACCATTTTTCCTCGCCATCCTTGCCGTTGATCGACCACGGCACGTTGTACACGTACTCCACCAGTGAATGGTCAGTGAACGGCACCCGCACCTCAAGGCTCGCGGCCATGCTCAGGCGGTCCTTGCGATCGAGCAGAATCGGCAGCCAGCGCTGCAGGTGCATGTGGCAGATTTCGCGCATGCGCCGTTCTTGCGGGCTGTCCCCTGGCAGATGCTCGACGCTGTCCAGGGCCTGGTGATAACAGCTGTCCTGATACTGGGCAAAATCGCAGGCCCGGTTGAACTCAGGGTTGATCAGCTCGGGCTGCAGCAGTTGCATGCGCGACAGCCAAGGGAAGCGCGCTGCGGCCACGGCCTGCGGGTCGCGGAACCAGGCGTAGCCCCCAAACACTTCATCTGCCGCCTCACCGGAGATGGCCACCGTGGAATGCGCGCGGATCGCCTTGAACAACAGGTACAGCGAGGTATCCACGTCACCGAAGGTGGCCGCGCTGTCGTTGGCGCGGTACACCGCCAGGCGAGCCAGGTCCGACACCAACTCCCGGTTGTCGATGAGGATGGTCTGGTGCCGGCTGCCGATGTACTGGGCCGCCGCCAGGGCATAAGGCTGGTCACGTTCGGGGCGAAACGCATCACCCTGAAACTGCTCGGCCTGGCCGACGAAATCCACCGAGAACGAATTCACCGCCCCGCCCTGCTCGGCCACCAACCGCTGTTGCGCCATGGCGGTCAGCAGGGTCGAGTCCAGGCCACCGGACAGCAGCGAGCAAACCGGCACATCGGCATGCAACTGCTCGCCCAAGGCATTGTCGAGCAGCTCGCGGGTGCGTTCGACCGTGGTCGCCAGGTCGTCCTGATGCTCACGGCGTTGCAACTGCCAGTAGCGGCTGATCTTCACCTGCCCCTGGGGCCGCCAGGACAACCGATGCCCCGGCGGCAGTTCGCTGACCCCGCGAAAGGCAGTGCGGGTGGTCCCACGGGACAGGCTCAAGGCATCCACCAGGCCGACCGCGTCCAGGGTGCTGGCAACCTCGGGGTGAGCAAGAATCGCCTTGATCTCGGAGCCGAACAGCAGCCCCTGCTGGTGACGGGCGTAGTACAGCGGCTTGACCCCCAAGCGATCACGCACCAGCAGAAAGTGGCCATCGCGCCCATCGAACACGGCGAAGGCGAACATGCCATTGAGATGGTCGCAGCACTGCTCGCCCCACTCCAGGTAGGCGTGCAGCACCACCTCGGTGTCGCTGCGTGTTTTAAACACATGCCCGGCCTGGCGCAACCGTTCGCGCAGAGCATGGTGGTTATAGACCTCGCCGGTGTACACCAGCGCGACGTCTTCACCCGTGGCGAAGCGGTAGGTCATGGGCTGCACGCCACCGCTCAGGTCGATGATGGCCAGGCGCCGATGCCCCAGCAAGGCATTGCGGTGCTGCCAGCTGCCGCTGGCATCCGGCCCGCGCAAGGCCAGGGTATCGGTCATGGCGCCGAGCACCTCGCGCTGTTGCGCGAGGTCGCGGGTGTAGTCCACCCAGCCTGTAATTCCGCACATGGTTCGCCCCTTACACCTGAAGACGACGGGTAGGCAGCAGGCCGATCAGCGCCTGCACGCGTTTGGCGATGTCCAGCAACTGCAGCTCGCTGTCGCGTCGGCCCATGATCTGTATCGCCAGGGGCGCCTTGCCGTCAGCGCTGAGGGCGATCGGCACGGTAATGGCCGGCAGGCCGCTGAAACTGGCCAGAGGGGTGAAACCGATTTTCTGGGCGTAGTCGTGATCGTCCGGAGACGGAATGGTCGAATCACCTGGTTGTGGGCTGCGCCGGTCGAAGGGCCGGTTCGGGTCCATCGGAAAAATAACGACATCCACCTGAGCGGCCTCGAACCAGGCATCGATACCCGCACGCACGGCGTCCATGCGGGCATGAATGCGCAAGTAGTCGCTGTCGCTTACCCCTTCACCTACCTTGAGCGCGCTGAGCGTTGACCAATGCAGTTCGCAGTCGAAGCGCCGCGCCCAGGCCGCAGACGCCAGCCAAGCGTCGCGCGCACACAGCTGCCAGGCATCGCCACGGCAGGCCCACAGGTCGGGCATGGCCACTTCACGCGGGGCCATGCCCAGGTCGGCCAGTGCAATACGGGCCTGGCTCAACATGTCGAGCATTGGTGCGCTGGTCAGTGCGGGGTCGAGCGAGTGTTCAAGCACGCCGACACGGTACTGCTGCTTGAGCGGCTGCTGATCGCCCAGCAACGGCCCCAAGCCCAGCATCGGCAGCAGCAGGGCAAGGTCGTCGGCGCTGCGGGTCACCCAACCCAAGGCGTCCATGCGTGGCGACAGCGGGAATACTCCGGCCAGGCTGGCGGCCTTGTGGGTCATGCGCAAGCCGACCATGCCACAGTGGGACGCCGGCCAACGCACCGAGCCCAGCACATCGGTGCCCAACGAGATGTCGCACAGGCCTGCAGCCACGGAAACCGCAGACCCGGTGCTGGAACCCGACGGGTCGATGGTCGGGAAATGCGGGTTGCGGCAGCCTGCGCCGAACGCGATGTTCAGCTCGGTGGTCGCCACCTTGCTGGTCAGCGCGATACGCGGGTCGAGGTGGCTCAGCGCCTCGGCGCTGCGTTGCGGGTAGTGACGGTAGCTGCGCAGCCCCAGGCGGGTCGGTAGGCCGGCGACGTCCACGGTGTCCTTCACCCCCAGCCGGACCCACGGCGCCTCAACTGGGCGGGTGCTGGTCAGGCAGCGATAGTGGCTGTCGGCGTGATCGCGCCAGGCCTCATACTGTGCAGCCCAATCAGCCGCCAGTGCAGGGCTGCGTTCCAGCAGTTCGAGGCGCTTGCGCAGGCTTAGGCCGAGGTATTCGGGCTGTTCGCGGCCACTGGCCAGCGGCGCACCGCAGTGGTTCAGGTAATGGGCGATGGTGCCCTGGGTATCAGCGTGGCTCATGGGTGTATTCCTTGACAGTGGATGAGGCGGCCCACGGTTGGGGCTTGCCGGTGGCAGACAGCGGCAGGTGTGCGACCCGGCGCACGGCGACCGGTCGCGGGTGGTGCGCAGGCCAGTGCGTGAGCGCTTCGCGCACGGCTTGCTCGGTCAACGTTGGAGAACTGAACAGCACTTCGAACGCTTCGGCGCGCAACCCATCGCGCACCGCGAGGCAGGCCAGGGTCGGGCATTGCAGGCGTTGGCCGAGCTCGCTGGCCAGGCGCGCCAGGTCGAGCCGAACCCCGTTGACCTTGATCAGGCTGCTGGCCCGGCCCAGCCATTGAAAGCGTCGCGCGTCCAATGGCAGCACCAGGTCATCGCAACGGTGATGGTGTGCCGGGGTTGCAGCGCCCTGCTCCCTCGCTATGCGTAGGCTGCTGACGTCTAGCGGGCCGGCTGCGCCGATCGGGCTCAGCAACTCGACATCGCTCAGCAGCGTCCACGGTTGCTCTGCGGTACTCTGCGCATCCAGCGCACGATAGGCCATGGCGCCGGTTTCGGTGGCACCTAGCAGCTCGATGAAGCGCACTTGCGGCCCTGCGAAGCGGTGCACGGTGGCCAATGCGTCCGGTGGCAACAGCGATGCGCTGTGCACCACCAGTACCGAACGCCGTGCTGACAGGCGCGCCAGCAGTGCAGGCAAGAGCCGCCAGGTGCTGGCAATGGCGAGGATCACACAGGGCCCGTCGCCATCGAGTTGCGGTAACTGCTGGTGTTCCAGCGAGCAGGCCTGCAACCGCGCGTTCAGCCATTGCGCACCGACCTCGCCCAGGATCATCCCGTAGCTGTGGCAACTCGGCGCGAATGACAGAATCTCGGTCGCGTCAGCCGCCCAGCGGCCGAGAATCAGCGCGGCCTCGTCGACCATCTGCGCGTGGCTGCGTAGCCAGTGGCGTGGCGCGCCGGTGGAGCCCGACGTGGTGAACAGGTGATCGCCGCTCACGGGGTGGCCTGCAGGGTCAATTGGTCTTCGCGTTTCTGGGCGACGAACTGCTCCATCTTTTCCAGTGTTTCAAACCAGTAGCGAACGTCGTCACTCAGGTAATCCACTTCGATGGCGAAACAGGCTTCAATGGCGGTGATGACTTCGACGGCCATCAGGCTGTCGAAGCGTTCGCCTAGAAAATCGCGGAAGCTGTCGCGCTTATCGATTGCGTTGACCTCGTCGCCGAGTAGTTGCGCCAGTGCCTGACGAATCTGCTGCTCAATAGAAAGGTTGCTCACGCGCCTGGTTTTCCTTGTTGAGGGTGGGCATTGATCAATGCCGTTCCCGCGCTGTAGAACACGTGTTCTGGCAGGATCGGATCAAACTGCAGGTAGATGAAAGCGTTCGGGTAAAGACTCACCAGGCAACGGTGCAGGCCGTCGGCCAAGGCCGCATGGGCTAGCCCGTCGCGCGCCGCCGACAGGGTGATGCGCAGGTAGATCTGCAACGCCACACCGTTGCCATCCGCGGTCGGCAATGGCATGCCGGCGCTGAACACACACCCCGGTTCCAGCGGGATGAAAAACACCATGCAATGCGCGGTATCGGCGCCCTGCGCTTTCAGCAGGCGGGTGAACGCCAGGGCCAGGCGCTTGCGCTCGAGGGGCTGCAGTGGTGCGCAGGTAACAGTAATGGTTGGCATGCCTGCTCCTCACGACAGCTGCAGGTTGGGCAGGTGCTGACGCCTGCCTTCGGCAAACGCCTGCAACAAGCGCCCCAGGCAATCGGACAATGCGTCGTGGCCCTCCAGGTACAGCGGCGACCAGGCATGGCCTTGGCCGCTGCGCACCTTGTCGAGGAAAAACTGCAGGTGCACGCGGTCGACCGGCAACCCCTGCGCGGCGCCGAACGCCACGGCCTGGTAGGTGCTGAGCAAATCAGGGATGCGCTGCCCCAGATTGGCGAAGCCGCCCTGGCGCACCTTGTGCGCAACCAGCAGTGCGTTTGCCTGCTCGCGCACATCCCAGCCCACATGGTGCAGGCAGATCAAGGCGTGCAGGCTGGCACGCAAGGACGCCTGCCCTCGTGGGTAGGCGGCATGCCCACCTTGTTGAGCGCAACTGGCCACAAAGGCCTCCAGCGCCACAAGGTCGACCCCAGCGTTGTTGCCCAGTTGCTGAAGGATCGCCACCGCAGACGCCGTGGACACCAGGTCCGACCCGCGCCCCTCCCAAAACCCGAAGCCACCATCGGGGTTCTGCAACGAGGCCAGCCAGTGCCCGACCGCCTTGCGCGCCGCAGGCTGGCCGGCGAAGGCGCCCGCCACCAGGCCCCAATTGGTGCAGCGGACTTCGGCGCCCCGCCCTGGCATGTACATGAGCCCAGGCTCGTTAGGCATCTGGCAGCCTTCGATCCAGTGCAAGGCTGCCGCCCGTTGCGCAGCACTCAGCTGTTCGCCGAGCACGGCAGCTGCCGTGGTCAGCACATCCGCCGCGCTGTCGACCTGCCGATAGGTGTAACCCCCCTGAGGCAGCGCCAAGGTCGCGATGAACCGTGCAATGTCATCTGCCAGGTGGGCCACCGGCTCTCCCAACGCCTTGAGCGAGCCCACCGCGCAAAAAGCGGCCCAGACGTCCTCGCCGTCATAGCCCTGCCAACGCACGAAAGCGCCACTGGGCCGACGCAGTGCGTCGATCCAGGCGATACACGCGTGGCGCGCCAAGGGCTGCGCATGCAATGCCGCAAGGCTCGCCGTGGCGCGGTAGGTCGCCCACAGGCACGGTTGCTCGGCAGCCTCGCTGAAACGAAAGCCGCCGCTTTCCACCTGCTGCGCCTGCAACCAGGCAATCAACCGCGGCAGGTCCCACCGCGGTGCTGGCAGCCCTTGCTGAGCCAGGGCTCGCGTGGCCATCACGCCGTAGAAGCAGGCTCGGGTGTCAGCCAAATTGCGCCGGGCAAAGTCCGCCGACCAACTGAGGCCGCCATTGCTGCACTGCAGCCCTTCCAGCCAGGCGTACAACGCCGGGGCATCGGCCACCTGCCCCTGGCACACCTCGATTAACGTGCGCACGGCATAGTGGGTGGCCCAGACGTCCGCCGTCTGCCCAGGGCACATGGCGTAGGCATCACCGTCGAACAGCGTTTGCAGCCAATCGGCAGTTTGGTCGCCATGGTCAATGGCGATACCCAGGTCCTTGAGCGTTTCGGTGCAATAAAAAGTCGCCCACGCGTCGGATGTCATGCCCTTGCTCCAGGCGAACCCCCCATCGCGGTTACGCCGGGACTGGATATAGCTGTGCAGGGCCGGCGTATCGACGCTGTCGAGGCGCTCGACCCAGGCCAGGCTGCGGATCGCGGCGTACGTGCACCACAAGTCAGGCTGGCCATTGCCCAGGCCGTGCCCTTGGGTAAGGGGTGACGTGGTCATTGCTTGCCCCCCACGAAGCGCAGGTTGGTCTTCTTCCAGCTTTTTTGCGAGCCACCGCTCTTGTTGATGGCCGACAAGTTGTTGACGAACAGCACACGGCTCCAGCGCAGCCCCATCAGCTGCTCGGAACGTGCCAGCAGCTGCGCTTGCAATGGGCCTTCCTGGGCGTTGTCCCAGTGCACGTCACGTTCAAGGATTAACGCGGCGCTGTCGTTCTGGCGGTCGATTTCGATCACATAGCCGGTGGCGTCGCAGGCGCCGTAGACCACCTCTTCGACGGCGCGAATCTCAAGGTCCACCCCGGCCACCGCGATGCTGTCGCTGTCGCGGCCATTGACCAACAGGCTGGGGCTACTCCGCCCGGCTTGCCAAGGCGCGGTAAGGGTGACGCTGTCGCCGGTGTCCAGCCGCAGTAACGGCCGCGCATACAGGTTCAGCGGGGTGACGACGAGGCGGCCGGTCAGGCCTTCGGCGGGCGTTACCAGCCTGCCGTCCGGCAACAGCAGCTCGAAATAATTCGTGGCCGTGGCCAGGCGCATCTGCTGGCCCGCGCCTACGGCTGCCAGCGTGCCGGTCTCGGTACTGCCATAACTGGCGTCGTGTACCTCGCAGTGCCACCCGCGGGCCAAACGGTCACGAAACGGCTGGGTGTTGACCTCGCCCAGCAGCATGATCGTGCGCACCGACTGGGCAAACGTGTCGAGCAGCTCCCGCTGCTTGAGGTAGCGGGTCAGTTGCACCAGTACGCCGGGGGCGATGAACAGCACCGTGGGCCGGTAGGTGTCGAAGGTCGTGCACACCCGTTCCCAGTCGGTGATGCCGGTGGTAAAGGGATAGAGCCGTACATGGGACACGTCGAGGTATTCGCAGACGTTGGCGATCAGGTCGCCGACCGGCACGATGTCCGATGGCATCAGGTTGGCCACCCGCGCACCGGGCTGCAGCACCGCTCGCCAGTGGCTGGCGACGCTGACGGCATTCCAGATGATGTCGTGTTTCAGGCGCGGGGTTGGGGTTGGCTCGCCGGTAGTGCCGGTGGTGGCGTAGTACTTGGCCGCATCGCCAAGGGCTACGGTGCAAAACGCCAGGGGTTGGCTTTTCAGCGCAGCCTTGGCGGTCAGCGGCAATTGCTGAAACGCTGTGAAGCTGTAGGGGCCAATCCCTGCGTAATGGCTACTGTGTTGCGCACGCGTCCAGACTGCTTGCAACTTGCGTTCATAAAATGCGGCATCGGGCACGCGCCCGACCTGCTGTTGAAGTTCGCCCTCGGCATCCTTCAACACGCCGAAATCCTTATCGCCATGAACTAACATCGACTCGCCCTCTCGAATAAACAATGCAGAGAATTGGCGAGCGACGGGGGTTAAGTAAAATACTTAATAGTAAGTAGCGGTGAGAGTCGGACGGTATTACTGGGCCGAAATAGAGCCTTTTGCGTGGGTTGTATGTAGTGCTTTTCTGATCGAAATCAGCGATTCGGCCTTTGTTTATGGCGAGATATCAAACAAAGATGATTTCCATATTTGCCAAATCTCATAACTTCGGCATGGACGTCTAGGCGCGGCCTTAGGGCGCGAAAGGGCTGCAAAGCAGCCCCCACGCTAGTTGCACTTACACGGAAATCTCTGACCGCACTTACACCGCGCAGCGCCACAGCCGGGCGATATCACCGGCACGCGCCTGCAGCAGCTCGCGGGCGTTGGCGCACGCCTGCTCCAGGCTCATCGGCCCGCTGGCCAACGCAAAGGCCGCGTCGATGCCGTGGCCATACAACTGTTGATACCCCTCCCCCAGCGTGCCCGCCAGCACCACCACCGGTACACCATGGCGCTTGGCGACCCGGGCCACGCCCATTGGCGTCTTACCACGCAGGGTCTGGGCATCGAAACGTCCCTCGCCGGTCAGCACCAGGTCGGCGCCTTGTACCAGCGCGTCCAGGCCAGCGAGCTCTGCTACCACCTCGACGCCAGGGCGGAACTGCGCGCCCATGAATGCCTTGGCGGCAAAGCCCATGCCGCCTGCAGCGCCGCAGCCCGGGAAGTCACGCACGTCCTCGCCCAGCAAGTGCGCGCAGTGATCCGCAAAGTGCCCCAGTGCCTGGTCCAGTGCTTGTACTTGCTGCGGGTTTGCCCCCTTCTGCGGGCCGAAGATCGCCGAAGCGCCATTGGCACCGCAGAGTGGGTTGTCGACGTCGGCAGCAACCTCGACCTGGACCTCGGCCAGCCGAGGGTCGAGGTCGCTGGCATCGATACGTGCCAGCTTTGCCAGGGCCAGCCCCCCTTCTTCCAGTGCTTGCCCCTCGGCATCCAGCAGCCGCAGCCCCAGGGCGCGCAGCATGCCACTGCCGCCGTCATTGGTGGCGCTGCCGCCAATGGCCAAGACAATGCGGCGGGCACCCGCAGCCAGGGCGGCGGCGATCAGTTCGCCGGTGCCCCAGGTGCTGCTGCGGCAGGCATCACGCTGCTGGGTGGGCACCAATTGCAGGCCACTGGCCTGGGCCATTTCGATGATCGCCGTGCGGCTCTGCGGCAGCCAACCCCAGCCGGCCTCGACGCTGTGCCCCAACGGCCCACGTACAGCCAGGCGGCGTAATTCGCCCTGGCTGGCTGCCAAGATGGCGTCCATGGTGCCCTCACCGCCGTCGGCCATGGGACATTCGACCAGCTCGGCATCCGGCCACACCTCGGCCAGGCCGGTGGCAATAGCGCGGGCAACACCGGCAGCGTCGAGGCTGTCCTTGAACGAGTCGGGGGCGATGACGATCTTCATGGGGATTCTCCTGTCCAGATGAGCGGCATGCTGACAGTTGCCTGGCAAGGTGGCCTCGGTCAAATGCACAAGACGGCGGAGGCGTTGTTTGGGCAAATGCCTTTGGCCCGCGCTTCACTCAGCTCGCAACAACTGCAACCCCAGGTACAGGCTGAGCATCCCCTCCATCCTCAAGGGGTCGACCTCGCCCAGCTCGGCGATCCGCTCCAGCCGGTAGCGCAGGCTGTTGCGGTGAATGCCCAAGGCGTCGGCACAAGCCTGGCTCTGGCCATCATGGGCACACCAGGCGCGCAAGGTCGCAATCAGCTGACCACTGGCGTCCTTGGCGCGGATGCGTTGCAGCGGTTGCAACAGCTCATCCAGCGCATCGTCATTGCGATGCCGCCACAGCAAGGCCGGTAGCCGGTACCGCTCAAGGCTGAGCAGGCGCTCGGCCGGCAGCACCTCTTGCCCATAAGCCAGCAGGTCGCGCACCCGGCGATAACCACGGCGCAGTTGTTCCAGGCTTTGCGCCACGCACCCCAAGGCCAAGCGCTCAACCTGCCAGCCGTGACGCTCGAGGCGCTCCAGCAACCGCGCTTCGTCCAGCACCAGACCCGCCGGGCGACACCACAGCAGCGATTGCCGTGCGGGGCTGACGCACCAGCTGTCCGGGTAACGGCTCATCAGCCAGGACGACAGGGCTTCGGCAGGCGGCCCTGATTCCAGCTCGAACAGGCAAGGTACCCTTGGCAGTTGCGGCTTCAGGCCGAGCTGACGGGCTTCATCGAGCAGCCGAGGCGAATCGCCGCTGCCGCCTAACAGCAAGGCCAGCAGGTCGTCGCAGCGTTGCCGCCGCCATTGCTGTTCAACCTGCAGGTGGCGCTGGGCCAGGAGCATTTCAGCAGTCATGCGCACCAGTTCGCCATAGGTACGCAACTGCTGCGGGTCGCCGGTCAGGCCCAACACCCCCATCAGCCGGCCATCGAGCATCAGTGGCAGGTTCACCCCGGGCTGCACGCCTTTGAGGCACTTGGCCGCGTCCACGTCGAGCTCGACGATCCGGCCGTTGGCCAGCACCAGTTGTGCGCCCTCGTGGCGGGTGTTGATGCGCTCTGGCTCGCCACTGCCCAGGATCAACCCCTGGCTGTCCATGACATTGACGTTGCACGGCAAAATGGCCATCGCCCGATCAACGATATCCTGCGCCAGGTCATGGTCGAGTTCGAACATTCAAGGGTCCTTAGGGTGGTAGGCTTTGGTCCCGGGCACAGCGCCCCTGGTCAATCGCTGTGCAAAAGCACAAAGACAGGCACGCCGCTGTCCCCGAGACTCGTCAGGGCGAGCGCCGGAACAGGCGACGCGGTGACAACCATAAAAACAGAGAACCCGATCATGGCACACAGCCCCGCCCCTGACCAAGGCACGGACACCACCCGCAATGCGCTGTACCGGCGCATCACCCTGCGGCTGATTCCGTTCATTTTCATCTGCTACCTGTTCAACTACCTGGACCGCGTCAACGTCGGCTTTGCCAAGCTGCAGATGCTCGACGCGCTTAAATTCAGCGAAACGGTATACGGCCTTGGCGCCGGTATCTTCTTCATCGGCTACGTCCTCTGCGGCCTGCCGAGCAACCTGGCGCTCAACCGCTTCGGCCCACGGCGCTGGATCGCGCTGATGATGATCGCCTGGGGCAGCCTCTCGACCTGCCTACTGTTCGTCACCACCCCCACCGAGTTCTACACCCTGCGCCTGCTGACCGGCGCGGCTGAAGCCGGCTTCTTCCCTGGCGTGGTGCTGTACCTCTCGCGCTGGTTCCCGGCGGCCCGTCGCGGCGGCATCATGGCCTTGTTCATGTCGGCGATCCCGGTGTCGGGGCTGTTGGGCGGGCCGTTTTCCGGCTGGATCCTCGAACATTTCGCCGCCGGCCAGCATGGCCTTGCCGGCTGGCAATGGCTGTTCCTGATTCAGGGCCTACCCACCGTCGTGCTGGGTTGCCTGGCAATCCGCCTGCTCAGCGACGGCTACCAGAAAGCCGCCTGGCTGAGCCCGGCCGAACGCCAATTGATCGAAGCCGACCTGAAGGCCGATGCCGCGAGTAAACCCGCCACCACCGGTGACGGCGTGCTCGCGGTGTTGACCAACCCGTTGATCTGGACGTTCGGCTTCGTCTACTTCTGCATCCAGAGCGGTGTGTACGCGATCAACTTCTGGCTGCCGTCGATCATCAAGAACATGGGCTTCGACAACCCCTTGTTGATTGGCTGGCTGAGCGCCATTCCGTACCTGCTGGCGGGCGTGTTCATGATCGTCTGCGGGCGTTCGGCAGACCGGCGCAACGAACGTCGCTGGCACTTGGTCGTGCCGATGCTGATGGGCGCCATTGGCCTGTTGATTGCGGTCAACTTCGCCGGCAACCCGACCATCGCCATTCTTGGCCTGTCGATCGCCACCATGGGCGCCCTCACCGGCCTGCCGATGTTCTGGCCAATGCCTACCGCCCTGCTCAGCGCGGGTGCAGCCGTGGCCGGCCTTGCGCTGATCAACTCGGTGGGCCAGATGGCCGGCTTCCTCAGCCCGTACCTGGTGGGTTTCATCAAGGACCAGACCGGCTCGACCGATGCTGCGCTGTATTCGTTGGCGGCATTGATCGTGGTCGGTAGCCTGGTGGCGCTGCGGGTAACGCGCGCAGGGGCGTTGGCCACAGCCAAGGCCAACTAGAACGCCTGTGTAGGAGCAGCCTTGTGCTGCGAAGAGGCCGGTGATAGCAGCGAACATTTGCTGTGTGATCACCGGCCTCTTCGCAGCACAAGGCTGCTCCTACAGGGCAATGCCCCCGATCGTCGGCTCGGGTCAGCAACTCATCACCACAGGCGTCAAATGGTTCCAAAGGCCCCTTTGGAGAACCCCCATGACCCAGCACGCCGTGGCCCGCCTCGATCAGCTCGACCCCAACCGCCCCCTGCGCGTGCAGGCCGGCAGTGAAGAACTCATCCTGATCCGCCAGGGCGACCTGGTGCATGCCTACCAGGCCAACTGCCCGCACGCTGGCGCCCCGCTCGAAGAGGGCGTGATCTGCTCGGGGCTGCTGGTCTGCCCATGGCACAAGGCGGCGTTTGCCGTGGACGAAGGTGCGGTGTGCGAACCGCCGGCACTGGCCGACCTGCGCCGCTACCGTGCGTGGGTCAAAGGTGATGAGGTGTGGGTGGATGACCAACCCCTGGCCAAGGCCGAGCCCCCGCGGCACAGCGATGCCCGTTGTTTCGTGGTAGTCGGTGCCGGCGCCGCCGGCAGTGCCGCCGTCGCTACCTTGCTGCGGCACGGTTTCGCCGGCCGCCTGGTCTGGCTCGACCAGGAACACCAGTCGGCCTACGACCGGACCGCGCTCAGTAAATTCGTCATTGCTGGGCAAATGCCACCTGATGAGGTCCCAGCCTTGCTCGAAGCGGATGACTTGCGCAAAGGCCACCTGATCCGTCAGCACGGCAAGGTCCGCGCACTCAACAGCGAGAAACGCCAGATCATCCTTGCCGACGGGCAGCACATCGACTATGACGCTTGCCTACTGGCAACGGGCGGTAAAGCGCAACGTCCAGCGCTCCCCGGGGCAGACCTGCCGGGTGTATTCACCCTGCGCTCACGTGAGGACGCCGCGCTGTTGCTCGACGCCGCAGAACCCGGGCAGCCGGTGGTGATCGTCGGCGACGGTTTCATCGGCCTGGAGGCCGCCGCTGCACTGCGCAAGTACGGCCTGCAGGTGCACCTGGTCACCCGCCATGAGGTGCCGTTGGCCAAACAATTGGGTGAACGTATCGGGCGCAGCATTCGCGAACTGCACGAACGCAAAGGCGTGGTCTTTCACGGCCCCACCGAAGTCGAACGTTTCGAAGGCCAGGGTAAGGTGGAGGCCGTGTTGCTGGCCAACGGTGAACGGCTGCAGACGCCATTGGTATTGCTGGGCACCGGGGTCAAACCTGCCACGGCCTATGTGCAAGGGGTGGCGCTGGCCGATGATAAATCGCTGCCGGTCAATGCCGAAATGCGTGCGGCACCCGGGCTGTGGGCCGCCGGAGATATCGCCACCTTCCCCCTGGCTGGCCGGCCCGTGCGCATCGAACACTGGCGCCTGGCCCAGCAACACGGCGTGATCGCTGCGGCCAACATGCTCGGCGAGCAGCGCCGCTACGAAGATGTGCCGTTCTTCTGGACCTACCAGCATGGGCGCACCTATGAAGTCCTGGGGCATGCACGGGACTGGAACCGCATCGAGTTCGTCGGCCAGCCGGAGCAAGGCGACTTCGTCGCGCTGCAATGTGTGGATGAGCAGGTCGAGGCCGTCATCGCCAAGGGCTACTCGGATGCCATGGCGCAGCTGTCGCAGCGGATGAAACGGCCATTACGGCTGGACGAGGCGCTGAAGCTGATTGGCTGACTTTTTCGGGAAAAAATCAGCTATGGTTTCCCCACCTCTAATAACAAGCATTTCGTGGAGCGCCCATGGCCGCGCACACCCCTTCACCCCGCGCCAGTGAACTGGCCGCCTTCGTCGACTGCCACTTCGCCGAGCGCGGCCTGAAGCCAGAACCGGTGATTGCCGAATCCTGGTACCGCAGCATCACCCAGCACCGCCTGGACCCTGAACTGCGCCACGTCGACAACATCCTCAGCGCTGCCGAAATCCGCCAGCACCAGGCCCAACACGAGGCCTACCTGAGCATCGCCAGCCAAGGTGTCAGTGGCCTTGCAAGGCGTGTGGTGGACGCCGGTTTCGCCGTGCTGCTCAGCGACGCCGACGGCATCACCCTTGATGCCCGCCTGCCAGCCGACCACCAGCGTTATACCCGCTCCGGGTTGATTGTCGGCGCGCGCTGGGACGAGTCGATCGCCGGAACCAACGGCATCGGCACTGCACTGGCCTCGCAGCAAGCGCTGACCATCCACCGCCAGGAACACTTCCTGGCAACCAACGCCCGGCTCAGTTGCTCGGTGGCGCCGATCTTCGATGCCCACAACCAACTGCTCGGCTGCCTCAACGCGACCTGCCTCTATAACGACGGCCCCAAGCAGGCCCAGCACCTGACCTTGCAGTTGGTGACCCTGTACGCCCGGCTGATCGAGAACAGCCATTTTCGCCAGCGCTACCGCGACTGCCTGACCTTGGCCATCAAGCCGCGTGACGATTTCTCCGACCTTGCCGCCGAGCAACTGCTGGCCCTGGACGAAGGCGGCCGGGTGATCGGCGCCAATCGGGCGGCCTTCCTGGCGCATGCCGGCACGCTGTTGGGCGTGGCGATCGAGCAACTGCTGCCCGCCAACATTGACCAGTTGCTGGACCTTACGCGCGGCGGTGCCCGTGGCACTCAATTGCACGGGCATGTGCAAGCGCATCTGCTGGACGTCGGCCTGCGCATACCGGCCGGCTACCGCCAATCCACGCCGTCGCGGCCCCTGCCGGCGCGTGCGGCGTACCCCACGCTTGAGCAATTGGCAGGCGAGGATGCACAGTTGCAACAGGGGGTGAAACGCCTGCGCAAGGTGCTCGACAAGGACATCGCCATTTTGCTGAACGGCGAAACCGGTACCGGCAAGGAGGCCTTCGCCCGTGCCTTGCACCAGGCTAGCCAGCGCCACGCCAAACCCTTCGTCGCACTCAACTGTGCAGCGATACCCGAGTCGCTGATAGAAAGCGAACTGTTCGGCTACCGCGCTGGCAGCTTTACCGGTGCCAACCGCAAGGGTATGAAAGGCAAGCTGGAGCAGGCCAATAGCGGCACGTTGTTCCTTGATGAGATCGGTGACATGCCAACGCACCTGCAAACGCGCCTGCTGCGGGTGCTTGCCGAACGCGAACTGGTACCACTGGGCGCAGAGGCGCCGGTGACGCTGGATATTCAGGTGATTTCGGCAACGCACCAGGACCTGCAAGCCATGATCGGCGATAAAGGCTTTCGCGAAGACCTTTACTACCGGCTATGCGGCATGCGCATGACATTGCCGGCATTGCGTGAGCGCAGTGACCGACGTGAATTGATCGCGCGGTTGTTGGCGGGGTTGCCGGGAGGGGCTGGTTTGCGCTTGAGCGATGAGGCCCAGCGTTGCTTGCTGGGGTATGCCTGGCCGGGGAACGTGCGGCAGTTGCTCAATACGTTGCGCCAGGCGGTAGCGCTGGCGGAAGGTGGGGTCATAGAGCTGGCAGATTTGCCGGAGGAGCTACTGAACCGTGCAGTGCCTGCCAGGCCAAAAGTGCTGGAACAGCAGGTCGAAGATGCCGAGGCGCGGCACTTGCTGGAGGTTTTGAAGCGAGAGCGCTGGAACATGAGCCTGGCGGCAGAGGCTGCGGGGATTTCGCGGTCGACGTTGTATCGGAAAATGAAGCGGTACGGGATCGTTCAGCCGAACCAGTTGGGGTGACTGTACCGGCCTCTTCGCGGGCAAGCCCGCTCCCACAGGAAAGTCCACAGGCTTGAAAACTGTGGTGTACCTGTAGGAGCGGGCTTGCCCGCGAAGAGGCCAGTAAAGCCAACCCTTATCCCTGGATGTACACCACCTGCGTACGCGTGTACTCATACAACCCGTGCTTGCCATCCGCCCCGCCGATCCCGGACTTGCGTGCCCCGGCATGGAAGCCCTGCATGGCCTCGAAGTTCTCGCGGTTGATGTAGGTCTCGCCAAAATCGATCTCGCGGCTAGCCTTCAACGCCGCGTTCAGGTCGCGGGTGTACAGCGAAGACGTCAGCCCGTACTCGCTGTCATTGGCCAAGGCAATCGCCTCATCCAGGTCATCGACCACCTGGATCGGTAGCACCGGCCCAAAAATTTCCTTGCGCATGATCTCCATGTCGGCGGCGCAGCCCGCGAGCACGGTCGGCTGGTAATGGAACCCGGCCCCCAGGTCCGCTACCTGCCCGCCGGTCACCAACTGGGCGCCCTGCCCGACCGCCGTGCGCACCATCTGCGCTACCTTGTCGAGCCCGGCCTGGTTGATCAGTGGCCCCATGTCCAGGTCGGCCTGGCGCGACGGGTCACCGTAACGGGTCGCGGCCATGGCCTGGGCCACCTTGTCGACGAAGGCGTCGGCTACCTTGCGCGCCACATACACCCGCTCGGCGCAGTTGCACACTTGGCCAGTATTGATCACCCGCGAGGCAACAATGGCTTTCGTCGCCAAGTCCAGGTCAGCGTCCGCCAGCACGATCGCCGGGGCCTTGCCGCCCAGTTCAAGGTTGAGCTTGGTGATGTTCGGCGCTGCCGCCGCCATGATCCGTGCCCCCGTGGCGACGCTGCCAGTAAAGCTGACCAGGTCGATACCAGCATGGCTCGACAGCCCATGGCCGACGCTGGCCCCCTTGCCACCGACCACGTTGAACACCCCCGCTGGCAGGTCGGTCTCGGCCACCAGCTTGGCGAACTCATAGCAGTTGATGGGCGTTTCTTCACTGGGCTTGATCACGATGGTATTGCCCGTGAGCAGCGCCGGCGCCATCTTGCGGGCGATGAGGAAGAATGGGAAGTTCCAGGGCAGTATCCCAGCCACCACACCCAGCGGCTTGCGCATCAGGAAAATGTGCTCGTTGGCACGGTCGCTGGTCAGTACCTCGCCTTCAAGGCGCCGCGCCCATTCCGCCATGTAGTCGAGGTAGTCGGCGGTGAAGTTTACCTCGACCTGCGCCAGCCCCGGCACCTTGCCGCCTTCCTGGGTGATGATGCGCGCTAAGCGGTCGGCATTGGCACGCACCTTGGCGGCGATCTGACGCAGGTAGCCGGCGCGTTCGATGGCAGGTTTCGCTGCCCAGCCTTTTTGCGCTTTGCGTGCCGCAGCAATGGCCCGCTCCACCTGATCGACCGGCGACTCCGGCACACGCCCCAGTAACTGCGCGTTGGCCGGGTTGTACACCTCGATCAGCCCCTCGCTGGGTACGAAGGCGTTGTCGATGTAGTTCTGGTAGATCGCTTCAGTCATGGTCATCTCACTCCTGTGACGGGTTGTCGGCCAGTGACGGCTGGGCGGCCGGCTTGGCGCTGAATTGCTGCCAGGCGTTGCCTTCGCTTTTCAGGTCATGGGCACGCTTGATGAGGTACTGGTGCACCTGCTCGACCTGCTCGGGCTTGAGGTTGTCGGCAAACGACGGCATGCCATCCGGCACGCGGCCGCCATAGAGGATGCCGAGGAACATCTGGTGCTTGTCAGCACTGAGTTTGCGCAGGTCTGGCAGTACACCGCCGCTGACGGCATGGATGCCGTGGCATTGTGAGCAGTTGCCGTCGTACAGGGCCGCACCGGCGGCGACAGTCTTGGCGTCAGCGGTCAAGGGTGGGGGTTCGGGCGCATTGGCGGGCGGCGCTGGCTCACGCAATTTGGCGGTACCGCCAATCTTGTAGGTCAGCACTTGCGAGAACGGCTGTACCCCGGCACGCAACGACAACGCCCCGGCAAACGTCGAGAAGGCCCCGCCCCAGCCGGCCATGAAGGTGACGTACTGCTCGCCATCGACCGAATAGGTGATCGGCGCTGCCATCACGCCACTGGCGGCGGGTGATTCCCACAGCTTCTTGCCGGTGTCAGCGGCATAGGCGATCACACGGCCATCGGCGCTGCCCTCGAACACCAGGTTGCCGGCGGTGCTCAGGGTGCCGCCGTTGAAGATGGTGATGTAGGGCACCTCCCAGGCCGGCGCCTGTTTCACCGGGTCCCAGGCGATCAGCTTGCCGGACCAGGTCTTGGCCATCTCCAGCAGGCCATCGGCACCCTCGGGCATCATGCCGGTGCGTAAGCCCAGTTGGTACACGCTTTTGAACGGGTTGCGCTTGGGCGCCTCGGGGATGTGCTCGTAATAGGCCGACATGATATGCGCCGGGATGTACACCAGGCCGGTGTTGGGGTTGTACGACATTGGGTGCCAGTCATGCGCACCCCAGAATGCCGGGGTCACCAGCTTGCGCTTGCCGTCCTTCCAGTAGGCCGCTGCCTCATCGTCGAGAATCGGCCGCCCGGTTTTCATGTCGATGCCCTTGGCCCAGTTCACCGGCACGATATTCTTCGCAGACAGCAACTCGCCGGTGGCCCGGTCGAGCACATAGAAGAAGCCATTCTTGGGCGCCTGCATCAGCACTTTGCGTTGTTTGCCGTTAATCGGCAGCTCGGCAAGAATCATGTGCTGGGTGGCGGTGAAGTCCCAGGCATCACCGGGGGTGGTCTGGTAGTGCCAGGCGTATTCGCCCGTATCGGCATTGACCGCGACAATCGACGACAGGAACAGGTTGTCGCCTTTGGCCTGGCTGCGCCATTTAGGGTCCCACATCGAGCCGTTGCCAACGCCGATGTACAACAGGTTCAGCTCAGGGTCGTAGGCGAACGAATCCCAGGCCGTGCCGCCGCCGCCCCACTCGACGAAGGCGTCGCCGTGCCAGGTCTTGCTGGCGATCTCCATGGCCTTGTCTTCAGGCGGCAGCTTGGGGTCACCCGGCACGGTGAAGAAGCGCCAGGCCTGCTTGCCGGTCTCGGCGTCATAAGCCGTCACATAGCCGCGCACACCAAATTCCGCCCCACCATTGCCAATGATGACCTTGCCGTTGACCACCCGCGGCGCACCGGTGATGGTATAGCTGCGCTTATGGTCGTCGCGGGTGTCCACCGACCACACGCGCTGGCCTGTCTTGGCATCGATCGCCTCCAGGCGCCCGTCCAGCACGCCGACGTAGACCTTGCCCTGCCACACGGCCACGCCGCGGTTTACCGCATCACAGCACGCCTCACCGGCGCGATTGCGGTCTGACTGCGGGTCGTATTTCCACAGCAGCTTGCCGTCGCGGGCATCCAAGGCATACACCACGGAAAACGGCCCCGTGGTGTACATCACCCCATCGACCACGATAGGCGTGGCTTCTACACCCCGGTCCAGGTCGAGCTTATAGCTCCAAGCCAGGCCCAATTGATTGACGTTGTCCTGGTTGATGGCCTTGAGCGGGCTGAAGCGTTGTTCATCGTAGGTACGGCCGTGGCTCATCCAGTTGCCAGGTTCCTGGTCGGCCTGGATGATCCGCTTGCCATCCACTTCTGCAGCAAAAGCGGTTGCGCAGCACGCCAAGGCAAGGGCCAGGCAGCCCAAGGCGTGCGGAAGGGGCCGGCGGTGCGGGCCTGTTCGGTTCATGGTCGGTTCTCCGTTCTTGTTATGGCGACACCGCATCAGGCGTCGATAACAGACAGAGCAACGGCTGTGCCAGCATCAGCCAGCACCCTCGAAACAGGCATTACAGAGCGGTTGCTAGCTAAACGGCCGGGCAATGGCTGAGGCCTGCACATGCAGCAGCCATGGCACAGCTGATGCAGGCATGACACAGGTGTGTCAGCCACTGTGGCGGGCTTTCAATGGCGTGCGGTTGTGTGTAAAACAGGCAGACAAGCCCACTGCAAAGGACTCTACCGCATGATCTACCGTCCCCTTGGCCAGAGTGGCCTGCAGGTTTCCGCCCTTACCCTGGGCAGCATGATGTTCGGCGAGCAGACCAGCACCGAGGACTCACTGCGGATCATCGAAAAAGCCTGGGACCAGGGCATCAACTTCATCGACACCGCCGATGTCTACAACAGCGGGCGTTCGGAAGAAATCGTCGGTGAAGCCGTGGCGCGCCATCGCCAGGACTGGATAGTGGCGTCCAAGGTCGGCTTTGGCCCGGCCGACGGCCTGCCCAACCGCAGCGGGCTTTCGCGCAAGCACATCTTCAATGCCATCGACGCGACGCTCACGCGCATGGACCTGGACTACCTCGACGTTTACTACCTGCACCGCGAAGACCACAAGGTACCGCTGGAGGAAACCGTGCAAGCCATCGGCGACCTGCTGCGCCAAGGCAAGATCCGCTATTGGGGCGTGTCCAACTTCCGCGGCTGGCGTATTGCCGAGCTGTGCCACCTGGCCGAGCGACTCGGCGTGGCCAAGCCGGTGGTGAGCCAACCGCTGTACAACGTCGTCAACCGCCAGGCAGAACCCGAACAGCTGACCGCTGCGGCCTACCATGGCCTGGGCGTGGTGCCGTTCAGCCCCTTGGCCCGCGGTGTGCTAAGCGGCAAGTACGCACCCGGCTCGGTGCCAGATGCCGGCAGCCGTGCCGGGCGCCAGGACAAGCGGATCATGGAAGTGGAATGGCGCCAGGAATCGTTGGCCATCGCCCGCCAGATCCAGGCGTATGTCGAAGCCAAGGGCGTGGGCATCGTCGAGTTCGCGATTGCCTGGGTACTTAATAACCAACTGGTGAGTTCGGCCATTGTCGGGCCGCGCACCGAAGCACAATGGGACACCTATGCCGGCGCATTGAACGTGAAAATCACGGCGGAGGATGAAGCGTTCATCGATTCGCTGGTAACGCCGGGCCATGCCTCGACGCCAGGGTTCAATGACGTGGCGCACTACGTGAGTGGGCGACTGGCGCGCAGTTGATGGCAGCCGTTTGATTGAAGCCAAGGGGCCGCAAGCCGCTTGGCGGCTCTACCGCGCTGCGGCAGATACAAAAAAAGCTCCCTATCTTTCGATACGGAGCTTTTCTTTACACGCCACACAATTGCCAGGCTTCACGCCGTTCGATCAAGTACCCAGGTCAACCCGCAAGGTTGCAAGCACCTGTTCGAACGCCGAGCCGGCGGGTGCGTGTCTTACTCAGGTCGCACTTGGGCGGCCTGCATGCCTTTTTGCCCTTTTTCGGCAACAAAGCTAACAGTCTGGCCTTCTTTCAGCGACTTGAAGCCGTCCGATTCAATGGCTTTGAAATGAACGAAGAGGTCGTCGCCACCACCCGCTGGGGTAATGAAGCCGAACCCTTTTTCATCGTTGAACCATTTAACTGTACCGGTTTGTCTGTTGGACATGCTCTGAGCCCTCGATGGCTTATTTGATGCGTTTTACGTGAAATTACAACGAGGGCCTTATCAAACAACCAGCCCCTGCAGTGGCATATTGAGCGCTTTGGCGACGATAAGCTACTAAGAATTCCACCAAGCCGCAAAATAGCTGCGCCCTGTACCCGATTTCCCCCGCAAAATGGGGGCTGCGGCGGTAAACAGAATCTTCGTTTAATCGCCTCTGGGCGGTACTGCAGCCGGCCCCAGGTAGCGCGAAGTCCACTCAGCCAGTGGCAATGGGGGTTGCTGATCGACGATACGCCGCCAGATCAAGCCCAGGTCATGCCCGTTGAACATCGATGCCACCCCTGCCCCTTGCCATGCCGTGGGCGTGTCGGCAATCCAGTGCCCCTGGCTGTCGCGGTGGGCCATGTTGAAGCGGAAGGTGTAGTTGCCGGGGATGCCCATGCGCAGGTCGGTCACCACCAGTGCCCCGTCGATTTCGTCATAGCGCAACCAGTCATCCGTGAACCAGCGCAGGCGCTGATGCAGTGGCGCACCGGCAAGCGCTGCGGCCAGCTCAAGGTTGCGTGGCAGGCGCTGCATTTCTGGCGGTTGCTGGTCGAACCCACTGCTGACACCTTCGTAGTAGTCGCCGTCCGGCGTCTTGGCCAGCACGCGCCAGATCAGGCTGTTGAAGGCAATCGGCACGGCACGTACGTCGCTGACCGTGATGCCCTGCTGGTCCAACGCGGCCTGAAAGCGTTGCTCCGCCTGCATGCGCCCAGCCAGGCCAAAGCCGAGGTAGGCCGTACTGAAAACCAGTGCCAGGGTCAGCAGCCGCACGGCAGTGCCCGTCACGCCCTTGGCGAGGGTGTAGATCACTGCCGCCAGCAGCGGCACGGTGTAGACAGGGTCGATGATGAACACCGCAGCCCAGCTTTGCGGGGTTAGCGCCAACGGCCAGAACAGTTGCGTGCCATACACGGTAAAGGCGTCCAGCACCGGGTGCGTGACCAGCACCAGCCAGAACGCGAGGAACAGGCGCGGCACGGTATAACCTTTGCCTGGCCAGCACCGGTTGACGCACCAAGCCAGCAGCAGCGCCAGCCCGGTCAGGACGAAAAGGGAGTGGGAGAACCCCCGGTGGTAGGTCATCTGCGACACCGGGTCGGCGTAGCGGATGACCACGTCCAGGTCGGGCAATGTGGCCAGCGCTGCGCCGTACAGCAGCGCTCGGCGGCCCTGGATGCGACCGAGCACAGTGCCCTGGAGGGCGGCGCCGAGTACGGCTTGGGTCAATGAGTCCAAGGCGGTATTTCCTGAGAGGATGACGCGTGAAAGCTAACCCCCTCTACCCTCTGGGTGCAAATGCGGCTCAGTGACAAAAGATGGCAGCTGGGTTTTCACAACAACTGCCAGGTGTACACCAGGGTCAAGCGATTCTCGTCGATATCACTGCGGTAGTTGGACCGTGCCATGGCATTTCTCACGCGAATGCCCAGGCCTTTCAACACCCCACTCTGCACCGCATAGCCGATATCCAGGTCGCGCTCCCGGTCACGGCCCTCGTAGCCCTGCCCGGTATCGACATTGTTGCCGGTGATGTACCGCACCGTTGCCGTCAGCCCCGGCACGCCCATGGCGGCAAAATTGTAGTCGTAGCGCACCTGATAAGAACGCTCGTCGGTGTAGGCGAACTCGTAGGTTGGCACCTCGTTGCCCAAGGGGGAGATGTTGGCAAATACCCGCGGGAACGGGCTGTCGCCATAAATGCCCTGATACCCTGCATGGAAGCTGTGCCCGCCATGGCGGGCGGTGAACAGCGAGAAGAATGCCTGGTTATCGATACTGCCGAGCAGGGCGTCGCCGTCCTCGCGGGCGGTGAAATAGCCAAGGTTGGCGCTCAGCACCCAGTCGCCGACAGGTTTGCTGTGTTTAAGGCCGACAAAGCCTTGCTCGTAGATATCTTCCAACTGCCCGTACCACAGGCTGACACTGCTTTGGTTCGCATTGAACACGTAGTCGCCCCCCACATAGTTGAACGCATCACCTTCAGCCTGACGCATTGGCACGTGGCCGAGCATGGCATTCATCTTGCCGTCGCCGCCCTCGTTGCGCAGGTGGGTTGAGGTCAGGTGCCCGGCTTGCAAGGTCAGCCCCTGCAGCTCGGTCGACAACAGGCTGGCACCTTGGTAAGTCGGCGGCAGCAGGCGGATATCACTGAACGTCAGCACTGGCAGGTTGGGCTGCAGTTCGCCCACCCGCAGCTCGGTTTTCGACAGCCTGGCCTTGAACGTCGGCGCCAGGCGGCTGTATTCGTCTGCGGCGCGGCCATCGCCATGCACCGGCAACAGGCCGGTATTGACCCGGTCGGGGCTGCTGTCGAGTTTGATGCCCAGCAGGCCGAGTGCATCCACCCCGAACCCCACCATGCCAGGCGTGTACCCCGATTTGAAGTCAAGTATGAAGCCCTGGGCCCACTCCTCGGCCTTGGACTGTTGATTGGCGCCGACAATGTCGGAGAAGTCGCGGCTGAAATAGTAATTACGGGCACTGAGGCTGGCCTTCGAATCCTCGAAGAAGCCGCCTTCAGCAGCCAGCAGCGGTGGGCTGAGCAATGTCAGGCCAATAGCGACGCAAGGGGTGTGGTTCATTCCGAAGCTCTCTTGATCTTGTTTTTATGGAATAAAGCGCTGGGAACACAGGCATCATGGGGTGCGGCGCATTACCTCCCGCGCTTGAGGCCGCCGCAGAACGAGCAGCGCGTGGGCCAGCAGGCCGAACAGCAGCCCCCAGAACGCCGCCGACAGGCCAAGGAAGGACACCCCCGAAGCGGTGACCAAAAAAGTGAACAGCCCGGCATCACGCTCAGCAGGCTCGGCGAGGCTGCGTGCCAGGGCTTCGCTGATTGCCCCGTACAGGGCCAGCCCGGCAAGGGCCGCGATCAGTGCCGCCGGCAATGCCGCGAACAGCGATATCAAGGTGGCCCCAGCAACCCCAAGCAGCAGGTACAGCACACTGCCGGCGACGGCCGCGACATAGCGCCGGCGCGGGTTTTCATGGGCCTCATGGCCTGTGCACAGGCTGGCGGTGACGGCCGCCAGGTTCAGGCCGTGGCAACCAAAAGGCGCGAGCACGGCGCCACCGATGGCGCTGGCACTGATCAGCGGGCTGGCCGGTGTGGCGTAACCGGCGTTGCGCAGCACGGCCATCCCCGGCATGAATTGCCCGGTGAGGGCCACCAGCACCATGGGCAACGCCAGGCTGAACACCGCCGCCAAGCTGAATTGCGGGGCAATCCATTGCGGCGAGGCCAGTTGCAGCACCAACGCCTCGCTGCGAAACGCCCCGCTGGCCACGGTCACGACGGCGCCCACGCACAGTACGGCAGCCACCGCATAGCGCGGCTGAAGCCTGCGCATCAGCACATAGGTGATGAACATGGCCACCACCAGCAGCGGCTGTACCGGCAAGGCGCGGAACACCTCAATGCCGAAACTGAACAAGATGCCGGCTTGCATGCCGGCGGCAATGGAGCCCGGCAGGTGCGCGATGATGCGGTCGAAGGCCCCGCTGATGCCAATCAGCAGCAGGACCAGGTTGGCCACCAGGTACGCCCCCACGGCCTGCTCCAACCCGAGCTCAGGCAGGGCCGTGACCAACAGCGCCGAGCCTGGGATCGACCAGGCGATCACGACCGGCACCCGGTAGCGCAGGCTGAGTACAGCGCCGAGCACTCCGCTGCCCATGGAAACGGCCCAGACCCAGGAAGACAGCTGGCCATGGGACAACTGCGCGGCCTCGGCAGCGTGAAAGATGATCACCAATGGGCCGGCGTAGGAGATCATCGTCGCCAGGCAGCCGGCGACGATGGCGGACAGCGAGCTGTCCTTGATCAGGGTTTTCATTACGCTTGCGCCGCCGTGGCCAGGCCATGGCGCTTGCCACTGACCAGGTGCACGGCCATGGCCAGCGCGGCAATCGCGCCAGGGATGGCGAACGCGATGAAATTCAGTTGCAACGGCAGGTTGATGCCCATCAGCGCGCCCCCCAGCAGCGGGCCGACAATAGCGCCATTGCGGCCAATGCCCGAAGCCCAGCCCAGGCCGGTGGAGCGCACCGCCAGGCCATACATCTGCGCCGCGCCGGCATACAGCAGGATCTGCGTGCCGATGGTGGTGGCGCCGGCGATGAAGATCAGCAGGTACAGCACCGGCATCGGGCTGTTCACCCCCAACAGGCTGATCGACAGCGCGGCGGCAATGAAGAAACCGACCTTGACCTTGACCAGGTTGTAGCGGTCGCCCAACCAGCCCCCCAAAATCGCCCCGGCCATGCCACCGAAGTTCAGCGCCAACAGGAACGACAGGCTCGAACCCAGGCTGTAACCCGCGTTGGCCATCAGCTTCGGCAACCACGAACTGAGCGCGTAGACCATCAGCAGGCAGCAGAAGAACGCCAGCCACAGGGCCAGGGTGCGCACGGCCAGGCCGTTGCGGAACAGCTCGACGACCGAGCTGCCAGCCCCCTTGCGGTCGGTTGCCTGAAGCACGTCACCAGGCTGGATGTCGCACGCGGGGTCAAGCTGTTTGAGCAGCTTGCGGGCTTCTTCGGTGCGCCCTTTACGTACCAGGAAGCCAATGGATTCTGGCAGGTAATAGAGAATCACCGGCAACAGCAGCAGCGGTACCGCCGCAGCGAAGAACATCGACTCCCAGCCGAAACGCGGCAGCATGAAAATACCGACGCCTGCCGACAGCATGCCGCCCAGCGAATAACCGCTGAACATGATCGCCACCAGCGTGCTGCGCAGGCGTTTGGGGGCGTATTCGTTCATCAATGCCACGGCGTTAGGCATCAAGCCGCCACACCCTAGGCCGGCGATGAAACGGTAGATGCCGAACTCGCTGGGGCTGGTGGCAAAGCCGTTGAGGATGGTTGCCGTGGAGAACAAGGCGAAGCAGATGGCGATCCCCTTCTTGCGCCCGATGCGGTCGGCCAGGCTGCCGAATACCAGGGCGCCGAACATCATGCCGAACAGCGCATAACTGCCCAGGGCGCCGGCCTGCAGGGGCGTCAGGCCCCACTCTTTCATGATTACCGGCAGTACCACGCCGTAAATGAACAAGTCATAGCCGTCGAAGATCAGCAGCAGGCCGCACCAGGCCATGACCATCCAGTGGAACGCGGTAAAGCGCGCATTATCGATGATCGGGTGCACGTCAAGGGTTCGCATGGCATCTGTCTCTGTTGTTTTTGTTGTGGAGGAAAACGGTTGCCGGGGGGGCTGGCTCAGCCGAGGTCGCCGCCCCCTACCGGCAGCGTTACGCCGGTTATGTAGGAGGCTTCGTCGGAGGCCAGGAAGAGGATGGCGCCGACCTGCTCGTCGATGCTGCCGTAGCGGTGCATCAAGCTGCTGTCGAGGGTCTGGTCGACGATTTGCTGGTACCAGGCCTTTTCCTGCGCGCTCTGCTCGGCGGCGTTGCGCGGCACGCGCCGTGGCGGTGCCTCGGTGCCGCCAGGGGCAGTGGCATTGACACGGATACCGCGCCCGGCGGTTTCGAAAGCCAGGCAGGCAGTGAGCGCGTTGACGCCACCTTTGGCCGCGCCGTAGGGCACGCGGTTGACGCCACGGGTGGCGATGGACGAGACGTTGACAATGGCCCCTGCCCCGCGTTCGAGCATGTACGGCAACGCGGCATGGCAACACCACAAGGTGGGGAACAACGAGCGGCGCACTTCGGCCTCGATTTGTTCCACTTCGTAGTGTTCAAAAGGTTTGGCCCAAATGGTGCCGCCGACATTGTTGACCAGGATGTCGAGGCGGCCAAACGCTTCGACCGCAGCGGCCATGACGCGGGCACAATCGCTGTGCAGTTCGAGGTCGGCGGTGAGGGTCAGCATGCCCTCCCCGGCCAATTCGTGGACCAACTCGGAGCGGTCCACCGCCACCACCTGCGCGCCTTCGGCCTTGAGCCGCCAGCACACGCCGCGGCCAATGCCTTGGGCGGCGCCGGTGACTAGGGCGACTTTGCCTTGAAATCTTGTGTTCATCAGTATTTCTCCATGCTGACGCGGACGCTGTGGGAGCGGGCTTGCCCCGCTAGCAGACCCCACGGTGGATGGCACGGGCTGCGCCCGTGTTCGCGGGGCAAGCCCGCGCCCACAAGGGCGGCCCCAAGGAAACTCAGGCCGCGGCGGCGAACTTCTCGTAGTAGAAGTTCGCCGGCGTAATGCCCTGCTCGCGAACGTACTGGCTGACTGCCTCGACCATCGGCGGTGGCCCGCACAGGTACACGTCCACATCGCCGTCATTGAGGTGGCGCGGTTCGATGTGCTGGGTTACATAGCCTTTCTGCGGGTACTGGCTGTCTGGGTTGGCCACGCAGGCGCTGAAGGTGAAGTTTGCAATGCGCGCCGCCAAGGCCTGCAGGCGGTCCAGTTCGACCAGGTCGAAGTCGTTGGTGACCCCGTAGATCAGGTGCACCGGGTATTCGCTGCCCTGCTCGGCGATCTTCTCCAGCATCGCGGTGAACGGTGCCAGCCCGGTGCCACCTGCCAGCAACAGCAGTGGGCGCTGGATCGGCCGCAGGTAGAAGCTGCCCAGCGGCCCAGCCAGGCTCATGCTGTCGCCGGCCTTGGCCAGGTTGGTGAGGAAGCTGCTCATCAAGCCGCCCGGCACATTGCGGATCAGGAAGCTGACCTCGCCGTCCTTTTGCAGCGAGCTGAACGAGTAAGCGCGGCTCTGCTCGCTGCCGGGCACCTTGAGGTTGACGTATTGCCCAGGCAGGAATGCCAGCCGGCTCAGCGCCTCGCCCTTGATCGACAGGGCAATGGTGCTCGCCGACAACTGGCGCACGTCGCTGATGGCGGCTTCGAAACTGGCCTGTTCGGTCTTGCACACGTGCGAAGAGGCCGGAATGCGCACCACACAGTCGGATTCAGCCCGCATCTGGCAGGTCAGCACATAGCCTTCGGCGATTTCGTCCTCGCTCAGGGCGTCTTCGATGAAGTTGTCGCCCAGGTCGTAGCGCCCGGACTCGGCCTTGCACTTGCAGGTGCCGCAGGCGCCGTCGCGGCAGTCCAGCGGGATGTTGATGCCCTGGCGGTAGGCGGCGTCAGCCACGGTCTCATGGCCAGTGGCCTCGATGAAGCGGGTTACCCCGTCCTCGAAATTCAGTGCGATCTGGAAGCTCATGTTGCACCTCGCGGGCGAGCCTGCCCGCGGCGCGCCATGCGGCACACCGGGCGGCTCGCGTTACCTCGGTTCAGATGTGGTAGATGTCGATGACCTGACGCACGTAGTCGTTCTTCAGGACCACCTTCTTGGCCTTGATCAACGGCTGCTCGCCGCGCAAATCGAGGGTGTAGAAGCTGCTGCCGAAGTAGCTGTCGGTGGTCTTGTAGCGAAAGCTCAGGGTGTGCCAGTTGAAGCGCACCTGGCAGTAACCCTCGCCCTGCTCGACGATCTCGATGTTGCTGATGTTGTGCGAGGTACGGGTGTCCGGCACGGTCGCGCTGGAGCGCTCGGTCTTGATGCGGAACACCCGGTCCTCGAGGCCACCACGGTTGCCGTACCAGATCAGCGAGATTTCGCTTTGTGGGTCTTCGGTGAGGCGGTCGTCATCGTCCCAGGACGGCATCCAGAAGCTGGCATCGGCTGCGTACAGCTCCAGCCACTGGTCCCATTCGGCGTCGTCCAGGTAGCGCGCTTCGCGGTAGAGGAAGTCGCGCACGGTTTCGTAGAGGCTCATTGCACGGCCTCCACGGGGATCAGTTGCTGTTCATCCTTGAGCGCCTGGATCATGGTGTCCTGCCAGTACTTGTGCTGCAGCACGAACAGGCCTTCGTCCTCGGTGCGCACGCCTGACAGCAGCGGCTTGAGCTCGATTTCCTGGGCCGCCTCGTCAGCGCCCTCGACCCAGTGGGCAGCGCCGCGGGACATGTCATTCCAGCCGGTGCCTCCACCGTAACCGGTCTGGCACGAGCGGAACTCTTCGAGGTCGTCCGGAGTGGCCATGCCGCTGACGTTGAAGAAGTCCTCGTACTGGCGGATGCGCTTGGCGCGGGCGTCAGCGCTCTCGCCTTTGGGCGCGATGCAGTAGATGGTGATCTCGGTCTTGTTCACCGAAATCGGCCGGGCAATACGGATCTGCGAACTGAACTGGTCCATCAGGTACACGTTGGGGTACAGGCAGAGGTTGCGCGAGTTCTCGATCATCCAGTCGGCGCGTGCCTGGCCGTAATCGGCGGCCAGCTGGTCACGGCGCTCGTAGGCCGGGCGGTCTTCTGGGTTGGCCCAACGGGTCCACAGCAGCAGGTGGCCATGGTCGAAGGAATAGAAGCCCCCGCCCTGCTTGGCCCAAGCACCTGCGCTCATGGTCTTGATCTCGTCCCCCGACTCGCGCTGTTTGCGCTGGTTCTGGGTGGCGGCGTAGTTCCAGTGCACGGAGCTGACGTGGTAGCCGTCGGCGCCGTTCTCGGCGGTGAGCTTCCAGTTGCCTTCATAGATATACGAACTGGCGCCACGCAGCACTTCCAGGCCTTCGGGCGACTGGTCGACGATCATGTCGATGATCTTGGCCGACTCGCCCAGGTGCTCTACCAGCGGTTTCACATCGGCATTCAAGCTGCCGAACAGAAAGCCCCGGTACGACTCGAAGCGCGCGACCTTGGTCAGGTCGTGGGAGCCGTCGCAGTTGAAACTGTCGGGGTAGCCGGCGTTGCTCGGGTCTTTGACCTTGAGCAGTTTGCCGCTGTTGTTGAAGGTCCAGCCATGGAATGGGCAGGTGTAGCTGGCACGGTTACCGCGCTTGTGCCGGCACAGCATGGCGCCGCGGTGGCTGCAGGCATTGAGGAAGGCATTGAGTACCCCGTCCTTGTTGCGCGCGATAAAGATCGGCTGGCGCCCCATGGTCAGGGTGAGGAAATCGTTTTTCTCGGGGATCTGGCTTTCGTGCGCCAGGTAGATCCAGTTGCCCTCGAAGATGTGCTTCATCTCCAGGTCGAACAGGCGTGGGTCGGTGAACATCTCGCGCTTGCAGCGGTAGATGCCCTTTTCACGGTCGTCTTCGAGCATGGCATTGAGGTAGTCGAATCCCAGGGACATGGCCAGGGTCTCCATTGTTATTGTTCAGACCGGGTCAGGTTAGGGATTCGACGGGTGGGGGACTATCCGGATTGTGCAGAGTGTTATCCATCTCTCCGTACTTTGAGCATTTTTCCACCGACTGGCGAAAATGGTAACGCGTCAAACAGCTCGCGCCTTTCTATCATTTCTCTTGTCTTGGCGAGTTTTCGATCAACCCATTGCTTGATAAGAACAATCTCATTCTTTGTCTTAAGTGCTGCTTCGGCCTCAATGAAATTGTTATCTGCCTCGTAGTACCTGTGAGCCAGCTCAAAACGATTCGTTTTGCCTTGAAGCGAAATCGAAGCATTTTCTAGTCGCTGTACATCTCGTAGCTGCCAAGATTTATTTTTTTCCATGTTTTTCACCCTGGCTCGGAGGTGCGGGTCAATATCAGCTAGCGCCTTCTTCACACTTAGGGTTTTTAAGGCTGGCGCTTTTTGACCAACTACGTATGAGGCAGCAGCGCGAAGCCCCCAGCGTTTGGTGAATACACCACCCGTTAAAAAGCTATTGGGGGGCAACCCGACATGCCCCGTTGGATCGACCTTATTGACAGGATCGTCACCGCAGTAGCAGTAGGCATTCAGACCGCCAACACCAAACGGACTCAAGCTGTCTGGTGCATTAAGTCGCATCAATACAGTGCTGTATCCGCGATATCCATTGCCTAACAAATACTCTTCGGTGAAAGGGTCTTTCCGCTGGCCAGTGAATCGCAACATTGAAGCGCTTGCCTTATCAGTGTCATGGCCATACACCGAGTAGCGCAGAGCAAACGATACATCGCGTCCAGTGAGTTGCAGGACCGAACCTTGAAAGTCAGTCGAAAAAAACGTCGCTTGGCCATTATCGTGCTGTGCTACCAATCTACCAGCAGCGCGCACCAACGTTGTAGGTTCAGTGCCATGATGTGAGACCGTCGCCAGCCCATCAGGCGAATAAAAATACCATTGCTGCGAAGTAGACATAATTGCCACCATTTTATCCATGAAGGCAAATGGTGGATCCGCGCTAATCTGCTCGCAACTGGCAGAAATAACAGGTACGAAGCACGGCTCCGCTCAACCGCGTCGCTTGAAAGTCTGCGATGGTAGCTCACCAAATTGCTGCCGGTACACCTCGGAAAACCGCCCCAAATGTAGGAAGCCGTAATCCAGAGCAAGCTCCGTCACACTTCGCACCCCACACGTGGCATCACTCAAACACGCCTGCACCCGCGCCAGCTTGCGTTGCCGCACATACTGCTTAGGCGTGGTACCCAAGTGCCGATCAAACAAGGCATACAACGACCGCACACTCATGCAGGCCTGCTCTGCCAGCACTTCAGCTGAAAGCTCGTGCTTCAGGTTGCGCTCGATGTAATCCAGAATCCGCTCCAGGCTAGCCGCCGGTGCACTCAGGCTTTCGCGCCGAATGTTAGTGCTCATCAAGGTCAGCAGTTTGCTGGCCACAATCTGGCTGTAATGCCCCTGCACCCGCGGCAACGACTCATTCACCTCGGCTTCATGGCACACCATCGCCAGCAGGTTTACAAACCCATCCAGCTCTTCCAATCGGTAGTGGTTACGCAGGAACCGCACGCCGCCATCCGGGCGATGCCAGCGTTGTTCTTCGCAGATCGAATCGAGCAGCCGGGTCGGCACCTTGAGGATAAATTTCTCGCAGTCTTCCGAGTAGGTCAGGTCAACCGGGTCGTCCGGGTTGATCAGCAACAACTCGCCCGGCACCAAGTGATGCTCGCGCTGGGGCCCGCGCCACAGGCAGTTGCCGTTGAGTAACACTTGCAAGTGGTAGATGGTTTCCAGCGCGGGCGAGGTGACGCGCACGCTGCCGCCGTAGCTGATGCGGCACAGGTCGAGCTCGGCGAACTTGCGGTGGCTGAGGCTGGCCTGGGGGTGGGTGGTGCGCGACAAACCGATGCAGTGCTGGCCCACGTGCTGGTTCACATAATCGGACACAGCGTAAGGGTCGGCGTGGTGAAACACGCTACTGCGCGCGCTCAGCAGGCGGCTTTCCATAGGCAAGGCACTCGGTTTCGTTATTGTTCTGGGCGCCGCTTCCTACGGGCCTTGCGGCCGGTGGTTGCGGTCGATCACGGTTATTCTATCGGGCTGGTCGCTGGGTACAGGGGCAGGCGACAGCCGGTGAATAGGCACACACTAAGCAAAAAGGCGGGGATTGGGCAATGCGACCATTGGAATCGTGGGCGGATAGCGGACAATAGGGCACGGTTAACTGTGCGATTATCGAACACTATTTCATTTTTACGGTATCGCTATCTCCTGCCGCCCTGCCCACCCCTGGCTCCTCGCCCGAAACTGGCGCGGCGCAACGGCGAACAGCTCACGAAAGCGCCGGTAGAAATGCGGAAAACTGACAAAGCCGCTGGCCACGGCCACTTCGGTCAATGACTTGCTGGTGTGTTGCAGCAACTGCCGGGCATGGGTCAGGCGTAATTCCAGGTAGTAGCGCGGCGGTGTCGCTTGTACATGGCGGCGGAACAGCCGCTCCAGGTGCCGACGCGACAAGCCTGCATGTTCGGCGATTTCGTCGATGCCGATCGGGTCTTCGATATTCGCATGCATCAGCTCAAGGGCCACGCGTATGCCCTTGGGCAGGCTGGGGTCGATGTCCGCTGCAGTGGCCGGGGCGTCGCTCATCACCCGTGCGCGATCGCACGCCAGCATCTGCTCCACAGCCCGGCGCAACCCGTTTCCACCCCTGTGTTCGAGCAAGGCCAGCATCATGTCCAGGGCACTGCTAGCCCCTGCGCAACTCAGGCGCCGACCGTCCAGCACATGGGCTTGGCGGCTGACACGTACCTTGGGGAACAGCTCGCTCATCATTGCCCGGCCATCAGGGTGGAAGGCGCAGGCGTGGTCATTGAGCAGGCCCGCTTCGGCCAGGAAGTAGGTGCCGTTCCATAGGCCACCCAGCTGGCAGCCATGCTGGTCGGCCTGGCGCAGCTTGGCGCGCAGCAGCGGTGCGCTCTCGAGGCGCACCCGAAACCCACCGCATACCAACAGGGTGTCTAGCACCTGCACATCGAGCTCGGCCAGTGGCGTGTTGACCGGCAAGGCGATGCCCAGGTCGCTCATGACCTGTGCTCCATCACCCACTACCTGGATCTGGAACAGTGGTGTGGCGCTCATCAGGTTGGCGGTGACCAGGGTGTCCATGGCCGCAGTAAAGGCCATCATGGAGAAATGCTCACGTAACACGAAGGCGACGCGCTGGCACGGCATCGACAGCGAGGTACGGCCTGCGGTGTCCAGGTGGGCCAGGTTGGCGTTCTTGAGGGTGCTTTCGAAATGGCTCATAGCTTTGACTCAACTGCAAAAATCGCGTTGGCTTCTTCGCGCGCAAGCGCGCGCCTACAGGCAGCGCGCAAACCCAACGATGGCACGAACCCTGTGGGAGCGGGCTTGCCCGCGAAGAAGCGCCCACCGATGGAACAGGTTACTTGCTGGCCTGTGTCGCCGCCGCGCGCGACGCCTGCAGCCACGCGTCGAACTGCTGGCGATGCGCCGCAACCCATTCTTTGGCATGGCGGGTGATGTCAGCAGTTTTTTTCTCACCTTGCTGCATCTTGAGGTTCTGCGCGCTCTCGTCCGCCGTGGTGATCTGCATCAGCGACAGGAATTTGGTGGCTGCCGGGTTTTCCTGGGCGAATTCCTTGTTCAGCACCGCCTCGACCTTGTCGACCGCAAAGCCCAGGTTCTTGCCCTTGTACATCGTGTCGACATCGTTGTTGCCATCCGGCAGGTCGGTCTTCGGCACTTCCAGCCAAACCACGTCCTTGTCCTCGACCAGCACGGTGGAGATCCACTGTGGCACCCAGGTGAAGTACAGGATCGGCTTGCCTTCCTTGTAACGGGTGATGGTGTCGGCCATCAGCGCGAAGTACGAGCCCTGGTCGACGTGCACGCTGCTGTCCAGGTCATAGGCTTTAATGTGGTGCGAGATGATCAGCTCGCAGCCCCAGCCCGGGTTGCAGCCGGTCAGGTTGGCCTTGCCGTCGCCGTCAGTGTCGAACAGCTTGGCGATTTCGGGCTTCTTCAGGTCGGTGATGTACTTGATGTGGTACTGCTCGGCGGTCTTTTTGTCGATCAGGTAGCCCTGCAGCACGCCAGGCATGATGTCGCCGGCCTTGACCATCACGTCATCGCCGCCGGCCTGCTGGTAGAACTTGTCATGCAGCTTGTCCCACAGGTGCACGGTAAAGTCGGCATCGCCGTTGGCCAGGGCCACCATCATCACGCCGTACTCGGTTTCCTTAGGCTCCTGGACCTTGTAGCCCAGCTCGCGCAGGCCTTCCATGGCGACTTCGCCACGGAAGCGCTCTTCGGCGATGGAGGGGAAGATCGGCGTTACCTTCACGCCCTCGCCCGGCTTGTCGGCCGAGGCGTTGGCGCATAGCGAGGCAATTACCAGGGCCAGCGCGCTGGCGCCTTGCAGGATGCTGCGGGAGAACTTGGATTCCAACATCGTCGCGTACCTTCTTCTGGTTTTTATGTCGTGTGCGGCAGTACGAGTGTGTTTGCGTCAGGCGGTCTTGCGCCGCCCTGCAGCGTGCCCTGAGCCGCATAGGCGCAGCACCGCACCCACGGGCCCGGTGTGGTACCAGCGCAGGCTCGGGTCGGCATTGGTGCGCGCGCCCATGGCTTGGGTCAGGCGGTCGAGGAAGATCGCCAATAGCACCAGCCCCATGCCCCCGACGGTAGCCAGGCCCATGTCTAGCCGGCCGATGCCGCGCAGCACCATCTGGCCCAGGCCGCCGACCGAGATCATCGAGGCGATCACCACCATCGACAGCGACAGCATCAGGGTCTGGTTGAGCCCGGCCATGATGGTCGAGGTG